>ERZ857785.1492-NODE-1492-length-25139-cov-5.959496_pt1 | contig 25139 bp, 18 predicted proteins | sample MGYA00519763_ERZ857785 | MGnify/ENA primary metagenome ERZ857785 (study PRJEB31778, sample SAMEA3449365) | human gut metagenome | biome: human gut; feature: human-associated habitat; material: faeces | place: United Kingdom | collected 2010/2012 ...
CATTCATCAACGAAGTAGTTCGTCCGATCAATGCACAAGATGGTGACTTGCTGCCTGTATCTGCATTCAAGGGTATCGAAGACGGTACTTGGTATCAAGGTACTTCTAAATACGAAAAACGTGGTGTAGCCGCATTCGTTCCTGAATGGAATCCAGAAAACTGTATCCAGTGTAACAAGTGTGCATACGTTTGTCCTCACGCTTCTATCCGTCCGTTCGTACTCGATGCTGAAGAGCAGAAGGGTGCTAAGTTCGAACAATTGAAAGCAGTAGGTAAAGTATTCGACGGTATGACATTCCGTATCCAGGTTGACGTTCTCGACTGTCTGGGTTGCGGTAACTGTGCTGACATCTGTCCGGGTAATCCGAAGAAGGGTGGCAAAGCATTGACAATGAAACACCTCGAAAGCCAATTGGCTGAAGCTGACAACTGGACTTACTGTGCTGAAAACGTGAAGACTAAACAACATCTTGTTGATATCAAGTCTAACGTGAAGAACTCACAGTTCGCTACTCCGTTGTTTGAGTTCTCTGGTGCTTGCTCTGGTTGTGGTGAAACTCCGTATGTGAAATTGATTTCTCAATTGTTCGGTGACCGTGAAATGGTTGCTAACGCTACCGGATGTTCTTCTATCTACTCTGGTTCAGTTCCTTCTACTCCGTATACTACGAACGAAAACGGTCACGGTCCTGCTTGGGCTAACTCACTGTTCGAAGACTTCTGTGAATTCGGTTTGGGTATGGAATTGGCTAACGAAAAGATGCGTGCACGTATCCAGAATGCAATGGAAGCTGCCATTGCTTATGAAGGCACTCCGGCCGAATATAAGGAAGCATTCACTGCATGGATCGAAAATCAGAACGATGCCGATAAGACGAAAGAACTGGCAGCTCTGATCATTCCGATGGTTGAAGCAGCTAAGGATAAATGTCCGAATTGCGCTACTATCGCCGAATTGAGCCACTTCTTGGTAAAACGTTCACAGTGGATTATCGGTGGTGACGGTGCTTCTTACGATATCGGTTATGGTGGTTTGGACCACGTGATTGCTTCCGGTAAGAATGTGAATATCCTGGTTCTGGATACTGAAGTTTATTCAAATACAGGCGGTCAGTCTTCAAAGGCTACTCCGGTCGGTGCAATCGCCAAGTTTGCTGCAGCCGGTAAGAGAGTCCGCAAGAAAGACTTGGGTTTGATGGCTACTACTTACGGTTACGTTTATGTCGCTCAGATCGCTATGGGTGCTGATCAGGCTCAGACTTTGAAGGCTATCCGCGAAGCTGAAGCTTATGACGGTCCTTCTTTGATTATCGCTTATGCTCCTTGTATCAACCACGGTTTGAAGAAGGGTATGGGCAAATCTCAGGCTGAAGAAAAAGAAGCTGTTGCATGTGGTTACTGGCACTTGTGGCGCTACAATCCTGCTCTGGAAGCTGAAGGCAAGAACCCGTTCACATTGGATTCCAAAGAACCGGATTGGAGTAAATTCCAAGACTTCCTGAAAGGTGAAGTTCGTTTCGCATCTGTTGCAAAACAGTATCCAGCTGAAGCTGCTGAATTGTTTGCTGCCGCAGAAGAAAACGCTAAGTGGCGTCTGCGTAGCTACAAACGTATGGCTGCTGAAAACTGGAGTGTAGAAGAATAATTTGATTATGATCATCTAAGGGTGGAAATCCTTTTTTCACCCGAATAAAATAGAAAGCGGAGTCTCACCATGAGATTCCGCTTTTTTTATTATTCCAATAAAGACCGGTAAAAGGCTTTTGTAATATGAAATTCATGTCCTTCTGGTTCTTCGGCAGAACAAAATGGAATATTTCTGTGTTTAATTAACATATATAGTAAAGATAAAAATATGAATGTAACATATGAAGATGTCCGCAATTCCGAAGAGATCCGGACTTATATCAAACAAGCGGACGAGTCGTTGAAAGCAATCGGCTACACGGAGCATAGCTTTGCCCATTGCACGAAGGTTGCGAAAGTAGCAGGGGATTTATTGGAGAAGTTAGGATATGATGCGCATGAGGTGGAACTGGCTCGTATCGCCGGTTTCATGCACGATATAGGCAATGTGGTGAACCGCATCGACCACGCCCAAAGTGGGGCTATGATGGCTTTTCGTATTTTGGATAAGATGGGAATGCCGCCTGAAGATGTGGCGACCGTTATTACAGCTATCGGAAACCATGACGAACAGACGGCTGCTGCTGTAAATGCCGTTGCAGCTGCTCTGATAATCGCTGATAAGACGGATGTGCGTCGCAGCCGTGTCCGTAACCGTTCCACGATTAATTTCGATATCCATGATCGGGTAAATTATGCAGCCGAAAAATCGGATGTTATATTGGAGCCGGATTCGAAAACGATCACTCTCGATTTAAAGATCAATACTGAAATTTGTGCCGTGATGGACTATTTCGAGATTTTTACCGGACGGATGCTACTTTGCAGGAAAGCAGCTGAATTTCTTGGCCTGCAGTTCAAGCTGGATATAAATGATGTCTATTTATTGTAATATCATTTGTTTCATATATTTTGGAAAAAGTTTATCTTTATCGCGTTTTAACGAAATAAAGGTCTAACTAATCTAATGAATATGAAACATTTTTTATGCCTTCTTTTTTGCTTATCTTTCCTTCTTTTCCCTGTTTATGCACAGGAATCGTATGAAACGTATAGTGGAGATACATTCAAAACCGGTGATGTGCTTACTCTCGGAGATTTCTATCTGAGTTCGACTAAGTATAGCCATTTGAAATACGCGTATACGGATACCTATGGAAAGGTTCGGTATGAGGCGTTCAATGGAAAGGATTTGCCTTTCTCCAAGGTAACAATCCGTGAGATTATCCGGCCGGAAGATAAGAATATGTTCCTGAACGAAGCTGTCGTGTTTGCCTTGGAAAGTGAGAAAGCTCCCGATAAGAAACTGTTCGTGGAGATTGATCGTGCGATCGAACAAGGCGAGATCGTCGTGAATATGCCTGAACCTGTTATAAAATGCGAGGAGATGACGCTCGAACAAATGTTTATTTGCTGTGTTCGTGTCAATAAATTACCGATAGACGACAAGGTGGTCTTGAATTATATCAGTGTCGTCAATAAAGAATTGGGGCAGGAATGCCGGCGCGATCAGTTTAAATTCCGTAAACTGAAAGGCGAATATCAGGCTCGCTTGGAAAAGGGAATGGCCGATTTTGATTTTACAAAAACTTATTTCATAAAAGTGAACAATAACCATAACGGTTATGATTTTGACCATAAAGGCTATCCATTGTCCTATCCGACACGTTCGGGCAGTTCTCCCAAACAATGTATTCCTTTCAACGGTTTCAATTTTATGCCGGTTAATCCGGATCAGGCGTTCTTTATCCCTGTGAGCATGGATGATGCGGAAAAATACGAGAAACGGAGCAGAGGAACCGGTCAGAACGGCTATGTCAGCCCGTTGGTATATACGGTTGTCTATTTGCAGCCCTTAGATAAGTATATGGAACTGCCAAAAGGAAAATACAATGTTCTCAACGTGGAGAACCTATATCGCTCGACACTGATCGGTGTCAAGGTTAAAGGCTTGGAGGTCTATGATAATAAAAATTTCCGGTATAATTTGATTGGATCGGCTTTGTTTGAATGATCCCTTGTAAATCTGTTCCTAAAAGACCATGGCAAAGGTATTTTGACACCCTCATTGTGATTTCATTTCTGGGAATAGAGGGTGGCAAAACTGCCTTGAAAGAGAAAGTTTAGAATACCGGAATCGAATAGACCAGCCCTAACGAAATACGATGCGTGTCGGGATCGACTGCTCCCATATCCAAGGCTGCTTTTTCAAGTTTTACGCCGCGATATGTATAAAGGAGAAAGATGAAAAGATCACTGTTCTTGATCGGGAAAAATTCGAGACTGCTCTGTGCATTCCAGGAACGGCGGTACATGCCTTTGGCAAATGGTCCGTTCGCCTTGTACACTTTTCCGGTTTCATAAGCACCTTTCACATAGAGGTTCCAGCGCGGGTGAATCCGGTAGTCGATATCGGCGATGACCGATAGATACTCGGTATTGCAAGCTGTCTGGGCTGTCTCTGGCAGACGGCTGATAACGCCGTGCTGGTCCAATCCCTGCCGGGTGTACATGATGTCCAGATAAGTCAGCAGAGGTCCTTTCTCGATCGTGTTGCCGCAGGTGAAGTAATAAGAATAACGTTTCTGTGTCTGTTGTCCTACGGAAGCGGCATAACGGAGTTGCAGGATGCGGTCGAAATAGTAGCTGTTCCAGTTTACCGTATACATGAAAGGAACTTTTGCTTCTCGTGTGTTGTCGGGCAATCCGGTCGGGTAGATTTCGTTGTCCTGTCCGCTTCGGTTGTTCACGATCTGGAAGCAAAGTTCGTGGTCAGGATTGATCTGCCAGTTACCTGAAATACCAGCCTGATAGCAGGTCAGTAGGTTGTTGAACTCACTGAACTCACGGACTTTTATCGAATTGACAAAATATTCGTATCCTCCGAAATTGACAAACTGCTTACCGATCGTAAAGCCGAACTTGTCATGTACTTTCAGGTTGACATAAGCCAATTCGAGCGAGGACGAAAGGTTGTCCAGCGAATAAGGGTCCGAATATTTATTAAACGACTGCCGGTAATGATAGGAAAGGTTTTTCCATACATTCCCTTTTATTTCCAATCGGACACGATTCAGCTTGAAGTTCATGCCGTCGAAATCGGAACCGATGAAATTGGCGTTTGCCGAAGTAAAAAGCTGAAAATTCATTTCTGCGCTTTCAATCACCTTTTTCCCTCCTGTAAGTCGTTCGACCAAAGTTGGTTCTTGTCCAGGAACGGTTTCTTTCTCAATCTCTTGTGCAAAGACGGATGGAACGGATATGAATAGTATTGTCAATAAGTAGAGATGTGTTTTCATGTTTGCAAATAAAATGTTTCAGCGTTCAAATATAGTGATTTTATATGACCTTTGGAAATCCGTAATTATTCTTACCTTTGTTGAGGTTTAAAAGGTAATGAGTTTAGGTTATGATTAAAGCAGTATTTTTTGATATTGATGGGACATTGGTCAGCTTTAAAACACATGTAGTCCCGAAATCTACCCTTCATGCGATCGAATTGTTGAAGAAGAAGGGGATAAAAGTATTTATAGCAACTGGTCGTCATCGCCGTTCGATTAACAATCTGGGCGATCTTGAGTTCGATGGATATGTAACTTTGAATGGTGGCTATGTGTTTGCCGGAAAGGACGATGTGATTTATAAGCATAGCATTCCCGATAAGGATATCGAAGCCTTGGTTCGTTACCAGGAAAAAGAAGGCGAATTCCCTTGTGCCTTTGTGCAGGAAGACGAGATTTTTATGAACTATACGGATAAGGCGGTCAATGATGTGTTTCATCTGTTGAACTTCCCGGCTCCTCCAATCCGTCCGATCGAGGATATTTATGGAAAGACGGTCTACCAGTTGATCGCCTTTTTTACGGCAGAGCAGGAGAAACGTATTATGAAGGTCTTGTCGCATTGTGAATCCACGCGGTGGAACCCTCTTTTTACAGATATCGTACCGCTTGGAAGCAGTAAACGGGTCGGGATTGACAAAATGCTGGAACATTACCATATCGGTCTGGACGAATGTATGGCCTTTGGTGATGGTGGTAATGATATTCAGATGCTTAGCCATGTCGGGATTGGGGTTGCTATGGGAAATGCGGCCGAAGACGTGATGAGTGCAGCTGGTTATGTGACCACCTCTGTCGACGAGAATGGTGTATACAATGCGTTGAAACATTTCAACATTATTTGATTTTGAACTGTTACATATATATAAGATAGTTATGATAGACGAGTTATTGAAATTTAATCGTGAATTTGTAAAGAGTAAAGGATACGAGAGGTTTATCACCAATAAATATCCTGATAAGAAAATTGCGATAGTGTCTTGTATGGATACGCGTCTTACGGAACTGCTGCCGGCAGCTTTGGGAATAAAGAACGGGGATGTCAAGATCATCAAGAATGCTGGGGCGATTATTTCCCATCCTTTCGGAAGTGTGATCCGGAGTCTGTTGGTTGCCATTTATGAATTAGGTGTGAACGAAGTCATGATTGTCGGTCATACCGATTGCGGTGCCAAGCATATGGACAGCGAACAGATGATTGAGGTAATGAAGAAGCGTGGTATCCCTTCGGAGCATATCGATATGATGCGTTACTGCGGCATTGATTTCAAATCGTGGTTGCGTGGGTTCGACACCCCGGAAGGTTCCGTTCGTGAAACAGTGGCTCAAGTACAAAAACATCCGTTGATCCCAAAAGATATAACGGTCCGCGGATTTGTAATCGACTCGACTACAGGTGAATTGGCTACTGTCGTTTAGATAAATCGAGATGAAAAGTATTTAATCAAAACCTAAATATAGTTAAATAGTAGACATTGAATATGTTTTACAGCATAAATTCAAATAAAATACTTATCTTTGCACTGTAAACAAAAAGAAAAAGAAAGTTTAGGTTTAGTTATTATTAATCGTTCTCCAAGCGTGGAGAACTTAAATGAGTAAAATTATGATGATGAGAGAAAACGAAAAAAGTATGCGTACTTTAGCGATGTTGCGTTATCAGGCTGATCGTTATCAGTCAGTAGGAAATGGTTCAATGTGCCAGCGAGTAAATGCTGAGATTCGCAGATTGGTGAGCCAAATGAGCGAAAGCTCTAAAAATTGAGTATTAAACAGTAAATAATTTGTTAGATGTAGTCTCTTCACCGTAGTCTTTTGAAAGACTGGTGAGAGATAAAAGGGGGAGGTATTCGACGCTTATGAGATAGCGGAGTTTGGCCTTTTTTTATTTTAATGAAGTCAGTCCTGCTCTTGTCTACAACCACACTAAAATCATATTTGTGTTCTGTCATTATAGTTCGAATGTATACAAATATCCGTATATTTGCATAATGTAGAAAACTATAATCTGTAAAACACAATATCGAAATGAGAAAAACGGGATTGTTTTTAGCCTCTATTGCACTAAGTGCTACGCTATGGGCCGAGTTGCCTGAAAAGAAAGGGCTGGATGTCATTAACAGGGCAAATGCCGAGGCCTATATCGGTTTTCTGGCAAGCGATGCATTGGAAGGGCGTGAAGCTGGTTTCCGTGGTGGGCGTATTGCCGGTGAATATATTGTATCTAATTTGAAAACGATGGGGATCGAACCTCTGTTCGAATCCTATTACCAACCTTTTGAGGCTTATAACAAGGAACGGCAGAAGAAGGGCCGTTTCCAGGTTCATCCGGATTCGATCGCGAAGTTGAAACAAGGTGTTCATCAGAAGTTGTCGATGAACAACATCTTGGGGAAGATCGAGGGTAAGAACCCGAACGAATATGTGATTATTGGCGCCCATTACGATCATCTCGGCTTTGACCCGATGCTGGACGGTGACCGGGTCTATAACGGGGCCGACGATAATGCTTCGGGTGTTTCAGCTGTCCTGCAGGTCGCTAAGGCGTTTTTAGCGACGGGGGTTCAACCGGAGCGAACCGTTATTTTCGCCTTCTGGGATGGTGAAGAGAAAGGCTTGTTAGGCTCCAAATATTTCGTGCAGACATTCTTGGAGATGGATAAGGTGAAGGGGTATCTGAATTACGACATGATTGGCCGTAATAAAGACGAGTCCAAGCCGATGCATGTCGTTTATTTCTATACGGAAGCGCATCCTGTGTTTGGCGATTGGTTGAAAAACGATATCAAGAAATATGGCTTGAATCTGACTCCTGATTATCGTCCGTGGGATAAGCCGGTAGGGGGGAGCGATAACGCTTCGTTCGCTCTTTTGGATATTCCGGTCATCTGGTACCATACGGATGGTCATCCTGACTATCATATGCCAAGCGACCATGTGGAAAAGATAAACTGGAATAAGATTGTCGACATAACGAAAGCCTCTTTTCTGAATATGTGGAATCTGGCGAATGAGAAAGACTATTGATGTGATCGTTTATATTTCTTATTTCAAAACACCTATGTTTCGAATTCAAAACATAGGTGTTTCGTTTTTAAAACATATATGTTTTGAACTCGATATCTTCTGGCTGTGAAAAGAAGTATTATCCATTTATAGAAAGATAGTTGTTTTGTGGAATAAGGTATACATCTTCTCTCTGTAGGTCAGTGCCTTTTCCTCGATAGCCAATAAGCTGTATGTATTTTTTTAAATCATATTGTATGATTACTGTCTCATTTAATAGACTTATAAGAAGGTAGCACTTACCTCTTTCACTTTCTTTGTAACTGATTAGATAGTTGTTTTGAACTATGTGAATTGTGTAGTCTTAAATCACTTCATATTCTTGGTATTTCAGTATTTATAGGGAGTTGATATATATGAATTGTTTGCTGAAGTTGTGAAGATGGACCTTAAAATCAAAAGCTATTGAAATAATGTGGATTTTTCAAATACAAGAAGGTCCACCCTTCTGTTATGAAGAGCAGACCTTTTGAAAAAAAATTATCAAAATATTTCAATTAATCCCATCCCGGATTTTGTTTTAAATTGGGATTTAATCCGATTTGGTTTGTCGGAATAGAGAACAAATAGTTCTTGGGATCTATAAAGTTTGGAACAGGATTTGTCATTCGTTTTGTATAAACATCAATGGCACCGTCTACGAAACCTAATCCGGATTTAATGGATTCATAATCTTTTGTATTATATCCATTTAAATCATTCTCACTTGTTGCTTTGTCTGGAATGATACCCAATTTCGGTTGGTTCAGGCGAATACCGCAGGCCCAACGCATTAAGTCGTGGTAACGATAACCTTCTGCCATTAGTTCAACACGACGTTCACGGCGGATTTCGCGGATCAAGTTGGCGTTCGGGCCTTTGATTGTTGGATATTCGGCAACCAATTTCGGGTCTTCAATCGGATTTGTTGTCAAATGGTGATTAAAACCAACCCGATCACGCAAAGCGTTGATTGTTTTATCTAATTCGGGATCTTGGCCAAGTTCGGCTCCTGCTTCTGCACGTATCAGAAGAATCTCTGCATAACGGAAGATTGGAGCGTCTAATGTTCCAATATGATGAGATGATGTGTATTCTGACGGATTGTAATATTTGATAACACCATATCCCGTAGATGTACTAACACTTCCACTGGTATATTTACCGATATCCGGACGTTTCCCTTCTAGGTAATAGGTGTATTCACCAGCTTCGGGAGTCGGTACTGTTTGTAGTAAACGCGGATCTCGATTCTTTAGTTCGGCGATTAATGTAGTATGATGAGAGTGGCCTTCGCAGCCGCACATAGAGATTGGTTTTCCTGTTGTTGCACACAAATAATCTTCAACAGCGTCACGACTCAAACCGATAGGAGATTCACCGACTGCAATTTGGCGGCTTAAGTTATTTCCTTTGCCGACAGTCGGATCATATTCCTTCGACAGAATAATTTCAGGATTGGAGTTGTAATCTGCTTGGATAAATAATTCATAATAGGCTTTACCAGGTTTTGAACCTTGGAACAATGAATAGCCATATTCGGATTTCATCAGTTCGCCTGCTGCTTCATAAGCGGCTTTGAGCAATTCGGTATCACCTTCCATATTATGATAACGGCGGAAAGTTCCTTCAAATAAACATATACGTGCCTTTAATGCAAGTGCAGCGTCTTTGCTGATGCGGTAGACACCTGTCGTTTCTTTTTGGGGTAACCATTCAATCGCTTGATCAATGTCTTTTATCATGTTTGCTACAACGGTAATACGGGAATCGCGGCCTTTGTATAGGTCTTCGTCTCCAGGAACCAATACTTTGTCATACCAAGGTACATCGCCAAAGCGTTTTACTTTATTAAAGTAATCTAATGTCTTGAAGAATAAAATTTCACCAGCATAACGATGTTTTACGGCCTCGGTTTCCGGGGATAGTTCGTAATCTTGCATAAAAGCATTACAAGCACGAATATTTTCCCATTTCCAATTGTCATTGTCTGCTGTAGAAATGCTGTGTTGACTGAAAGCTACAGAGTTTGCGTCCCACGGAAGTAGGTCATCAGACTGGAAATCAGTTTCCATCATCCCAAAATTATATTCGTTCGGATTTCCATGTCCGGTGATTAATTTGGGATATAAATCATTACAATATTGCTCTAATGCCTGTGCATTGGCATTTGCAAAGTATTGTTGTGTACTGATAGAGTCTAATGGCTCTTTATCCAGTACATCACAACTTTGGGTTGTGAGGAACAATAAACCACCAAATAATATAATTGACTTTTTCATGTTACTTTGTCTGTTTTTAGAATGTTACGTTGATACCAAATGAATAAGAACGGGTGAACGGGTAAACACTACCGTTGTCGTCAACTTTCAAGTTACCGTTATTGTCACGTCTGCCTACAGCATCCGGATCGAGGTATTTGTACAATCCTGTAGCTTCCCAAAGATTCTGACCGCTTACGAACACTTTTAGCTGACCAATGCCGTATTTATTGATGAGCGCTTTAGGAATAGTGTAGCTTAATGTAACATCTTTCAGACGGATAAAAGCACCGTTTTGCAGATATTTTGTCTGTGTTTGTTTACTTCTATCACTCCAAGTCGGAATAGGATAGTAAGCGTTCGTATTGGTTTCACTCCAAGAGTTATCGATGATGTAATCATTTAAGTTAGCCCACCAAATACCTGTCTTGTATCCCCAAAATACAGGAGAGTCCAACCATACGTCGCGTTTCATTGTACCTTGGAAGAACAGACGTAAGTCAAAACCTTTCCATGAACCACTCAAGTTGAGGTTGAAATTGTAGCGGGGAGTTGTATTACCAATGACTTTTTTGTCGCCCGAATCACCAACACGATTATTTCCACGGTCAATTTTTCCATCACCGTTCAAATCTGCATAACGAATATCTCCTGGTTTCCAAGTTGTGCTGATGAAAGCCTGTTTATTGGCCATTTCTTGGGCTTCAGCTTCATCTTTAATGAAGCCATCTGTTACATATCCCCAAATTTCGCCGATTTTCTTTCCCTGGTAATGAGTTTCATCCAAACTTAATGTCGGATTATCATATTTCGTGATCTCAGAAGTGTTGTCTGAGATGCCGATGCTGATAGAGTAATCCAAAGGACTGCCGGCCACGTCTTTAATCTGATCGTTCCACGTTAAAGATAATTCCATACCTTTGGTTCTCATATCTGCCAAGTTCTCTTTACCACCTGTCGTCCCTAATACAGCCGGGTAAGTTTTGTTTACGACCATTCCTTTTGTATCGCGGATGTAATAGTCAAAAGATCCAGTGAAACGGCCGTTCAGCATAGTCCAGTCTAAACCGATATTGGTTGTGTAAACTTTTTCCCATGTGATGTTTGTACTAGCCAATGTCGGAGCTTTCAAGCCACTAATGATACCGCCGTTCATCAGATAGGCCAAAGATTCGCTTGTCAAGAAACTTAAATATTGGAAATTGCCATCTGTAACTTGATTGCCTAATGAGCCATATGAAGCTCTGACTTTTAGGTTGTCGAAAATATTACGAGCTGGTTCGAAGAAACTTTCTTCAGAGATACGCCAACCTGCTGATACCGAGGGAAAGAATCCCCAACGATCACCAGACATATATTTGGATGAACCGTCATAGCGACCATTTACCTCAAGTAAATATTTTTGCATGTAATCATAATTCAAACGGAAGAACGCACCCTGTACAGCCCAGATTGTTGCTTCTTCACTTGGCATGTTATAAGTACTGGCCAAATCGGTGACAGGGAAATTGTTATCAAATAGATTACTAGTGCTTACGCTTAATTTAGTCGTCTTTTTGCTTTCTTGGTTGTAACCGACCATTACACCTAAATTGTGCTTGTCATTGAATGACTTCTTGTAGTCAGCCCATAAGTTCAATGCTTGATAAGTATCTCCGTAATTAGCTTTTGTTACACCTCCAGGTGTACCAACGGATAGCGGAGATAACGTACTTTCTTCTGGCATTGTCTGATACAGTATCTTGCCGTGCTGGGTTTGATCTTGATAGAATTTGTTTCCGGTATAATCTCCCTTGATTGATAAACCGGCTAACGGTGTCAGATTAAAGGCGGCAGTGTACCAAAAGTCATCCGAGTTGGTTTTGTCTCGCCCAGCTCCATCTAATAAACCAGCAAAGTTATAGTTGAAGTTGCTACCTGCTATACCAGCAAAATTATTACCATCTGGCAGGTAAACAGGAATAGTTGGGAATCCACGATAGATTTCGTAAAAAATGTTTCCTAAATTAAAATTGCTGGTGTAGGGATAATCACTTGTATTGCGGTTATATTTTGTACGGAAAGTTACTTCCAACCATTTTGTAATCTGAGTGGAAAAGTTGAAAGACATATTAATACGTTTGTATTTATCCGTACCATATTGCAAAATACCATCTTGTCCTTTATAACCAATAGAGCCGTAGTAAGTCGTCTTGTCTGAACCACCGCTGATACTTGCATTATGTTGTTGCATGAATGACGGTTTGTACATTACGTCGAACCAATCGGTGTTCCCAGCATAAGCCCATTGTCCGGCAGCAGTTATTGAATTGTCTGTTGTATAAAATGCAGAAAGACCTCTCCCCGCAATGAAATCATCTACAGCCTGAACGTGCTCATCTTTGAAATACTGTCCGCTGCCATTGTTCACGTTTGCCTGATTCATGGCACGAATCCACTTATCGGAAGAAACACCATCCGGTAAGCGAGAGGCCATCGACCAAGAAAAGTTGTTATTGTAGTTGATTTGAACTTTTTGTTCTTTTTTCCCTTTTTAGTTGTGATCAATACAACGCCAAAAGCGGCACGGGCACCATAAATAGAAGCAGAGGCAGCATCTTTTAATACTGATACGCTTTCGATATCTTGTGGGTTAAGCAAAGACAAGTCTGATGTTTCGACTCCGTCGACTAACAATAGTGCTTGTCCTCCATTCAGTGAAGTTGCACCACGTACATTAAATGTAGTAGCTGCATTTGGATTACCACTGGCGAAATCAATATTCAAGTTTGGAATAGCTCCTTGCAAACCTTGTGCAATGTTTCCGATCGGACGATCTTCCAGAATTTCGCTATCTGCAATCCCTACAGCGCCGGTCAGGTTTACCTTCTTTTGTACGCCATAGCCAACGACTACGACTTCTTCCAGTTTTTGAGTGTCTTCCGCTAATTTGATTTGAAGAGTGGATTGTCCTGTGTATTTGATTTCTTGAGTTGTGTAACCAATGAAAGAGATCTGAATGATGTCTCCATTTTTTACACCTTCCAATGTGAAATTACCATCCATGTCGGTAATGTTTCCATTGGTTGTTCCTTTCACTACGACCGATGCTCCGGCAACAGGCCCTAGATCATCTACCACAGTACCTGTAACTTTTCCGTTCTGCTGGGAAATGTTCATACCTTGCTTGGAGGGCATTGTTTCTGCAAATATACTTGCTGGGAAACAAGTGGCACCTGCCAGCAAGATTAAGCTGATAGGTTTGAAATTTTTCAACATAATTTGTGTCTTATATTTAATTGAAAGAATGCTCTTTTAATTAAAATGATGGCGCTTATTATCGCTTTTCTACATCATATATACAAAATGTTAGAGTTTTTAGCTTTTGCGTATAAAGTTTATCTGTGTTTGTAATTAGTTCTAAAAGAACTCTGCACATTTCATATCGGTGTCAAAGATATGAAAATTTTCCGTTGTACTGTTATTTTTCTAAAAAAAATACGTAGAAGTTTCTTTTTTAACATTTTACTCTTTTGGTATTACACAGGTATTATTCTGTTTATCAGAATAATGTATCCATTGGAAATATGTAACTATATAAAAATAGATAAATAAAAAACATGGTCGTACTTCTGCTAATTTGTTAACAGAAGTAATTTAAAGAGACTTGTGTATTTTAAGTAATTATTGCATAATATATTTTACTTATTTAATTTATTGAAAATCATATTGTTATGAAGTTGTGTCAAAATGTATTAAAGCTAAAAATACCATAGTTCTTTTAGAACTAATATCATTTTAAACATTGAAAACACAAAGATGTGTGAGCCTGCTTGTTTCATTGAATAAGAAGTTATTATGAAAATCAGAGTAATTCTTTCAATATCATGGAACACAAATTATGATTCAAAAGAATCAGATCTATTAGCCTAATCCTGTTGCCGGAGCCTCTGTGATTGTTAAAAGGAACCACTAACGGCATCATGACGAATATGGATGATAATCTTCGTTCAGTGGTAGTCCATTGGTTTTGAACGATGGCATGGAAGGTGGTATCAACGCTGTCAACCCGCAGGATATTGAGAATATTTCTGCTTTGAAAGATGCTGCCGTTTCTTCCATTTGCAGGGTTTGTGTTCCTTTGGTGTAATTATTACAAAAAGCGGTAGAACAGGAAAACCAGTTGTAAACAACAATAATAGCTTTCGATGGAATGATTCGGTAAGAACCCAAACCAAATGGATTCATATTCAAAAATACAGCATTCGTTCCGAATGGTCCGGGATGGCCGGGAAAAGAAAAAGGAGCCTGCTAACCCATATATGGATATGTTCTTGGCTGTGGATATATCGTCTTATAGCGAAGTGCTGTATAGTAAAGGTCTCGGCTAGGTACATTGTGTCGGTGTAGGAGCGTGGTTAGGCGATTATGGTGTCGGTGTGACCCGTGGTATGGTCGATGGTTTTTTAATGGCAAACGGTCAGCCGATCGATGTTATACAAGGTTGGATTGACCAGTTGCCCAGCGTAATAAGTCTCTCCTCTCCCCAGTCATTTTTGGCCTCTTCGCTCATAACAGTAGCAGCGATTGTCTTATTATAATCTGTATCGGGATGAGCACGTTCGCGAAAAGCTCTCCAATAGCTCTGTGCTTTGGCATCCAGATTTCCATTCTTTTCATAACATGCTTCCATATAGTTTAATAAGGCATCTGATGCACGATTCGCAATCGTTTCATCACTCAGATAACCATTTCCTGCCGCATCCTTTTTTATTTTTTGTTCCCGAATCGAAAAAAAAGTTTCTTGTATTTCTCCATTTGTCTTTTCTTCTTGTTTCTCTGTCCTTGTGAAACAATTTGTCAATATGTTTTCGGATTACTTTTTCAGCATGATCTGCTTTTACCCGAAAGGTTAAATACAAAACAACTTCTCTTTTTTTGTGTTACATATATCAAAAAAGACGTTGGTTTCAGCCAAGACATGTATCATAATTTAAACAAAAAACATTAGTTATGTTGAAAAGAATTAAGCCTGTCAGCATGGTTTTGCTTGCGAGCACGTTATGTTTCTCCGGGAATATATACTCGGCTTCAAGTGCAGGTAATCCAGACACTGACATTTCCCAACAAAATGCAAAAGTAACGGGAACCGTCGAAGATGCTTTGGGACCGGTTGCCGGCGCGTCTGTTGTTATAAAAGGAACCACCAACGGGACAATGACCGATATGGATGGCAACTTTACGTTGGATGGGGTAAAAAATGGGGATATTATCCAAATATCCTTTATCGGTTACGCCACACAGGAGATTCCTTATGCAGGACAAGCCTCTTTGTCTGTACATCTTGAAGAGGACACGCAAAAATTGGATGAAGTAGTCGTGACTGCTTTGGGTATGAAGCGTGATAAAAAAGCGTTAGGTTACGCCATGCAGGAATTGAAGGGAGACGAGTTGTTGTCTTCCCGCGAACCAAATTTGGCCAATTCGTTGTCTGGTAAAGTTTCCGGTTTACAGATTGTACGCTCCAGTAACGGGGTGGGAGGTTCTTCGAAGATCGTGCTCCGTGGTAACAGTTCGCTGACCGGTAGCAATCAGCCATTGATCGTGGTGGACGGTACGCCGATGGATAATTTTACAGGCGGTGTGGATGATGTTTGGGGTAATTCCGGAGCCGATATGGGTAACGGCCTTTCTGATATTAACCCTGAAGATATCGAATCGATGACGGTCCTGAAAGGAGCTTCGGCAGCTGCACTTTACGGTTCGAGGGCCGGTAACGGCGTGATCCTGATCACGACCAAATCGGGACGGAAAAACGAAGGGCTGGGGATTACGGTGAATGCTGGTATCACGGCTGAATCCATTTTCTTGAAACCGGATATGCAAAACAGCTTCGGACAAGGATCGGTCGGAGTTTATGACAACCAGTCCCGTTTGAGTTGGGGACCGAAAGCTGAAGGCCAGACTGTGACGGATTGGCTCGGACGCCAAGTGCCTCTCCAGACATATGATAATATCGATGCTTTCTTCCATACAGGAACCTCTTTTAACGAAGGCGTCAGTTTCCAGCAGAATATTAACGGAACTTCTGTCTTCGCATCTATTAACCGTTCGGATGATGCCGGTATCACACCGGAATCGAAACTGAATAAGACGAACGTTACGTTGCGTGCCACCACATTCCTCGATAAGACGGAGAAATGGAAGGTGGATGCCAAAGTGAACTATATAAATATGAATGCCCATAACCGCCCGATCCAAGGCGTGAACCCGTCAAATGCGTTCAACACGATATACGGTCTGCCTCGTTCCTTGAATGTTAAGGAATTTAAGAGCAGCGTGGATGAAGAAGGCAATATGATCTGGTGGGATGCCTCCAAGAACCCGCAGGAAAACCCGTACTGGGTGACCAAATACCGGCAGAACAATGATACCCGTAACCGTCTGTTGGGTAACGTATCGTTGAAGTATGCGCCGACCAACTGGTTCGATATCGAACTGCGTGGGGGTACCGACTATTATACGACGACCAAAAATGAGAAAGTATATGCCGGCGGTAACACCTCGCCCCGCGGCCTGTATAATGAAGGTTCTGAGACATTCTACGAAAATAACTACAGCTTCCTGGCTACCGCACGCAAAGACAACCTGCTGGACCGCTTGGGCGGTTTCGTGACATTCGGAGGTAACCTGATGATGCAGCAGCGAACCAAGATGAACGCTTCGGCTGGTGAATTGCTGGTTCCGGACCTTTTCTCCTTGAACAACGGCATTAATAAACCGACCGTTACCTCCGAGTTGATCCGCCGGAAGATGAATTCCCTTTATGGATCATTGCAACTGAACTGGGACGGCTATCTGTTTTTAGACGTGACAGCCCGTAACGACTGGTCATCTACTATGTCCAAAGACAATCGCTCTTATTTCTATCCTTCGGTCAGTCTTTCTGGTGTGATCTCGGATATGTTACCTAAGATCGGCGGAAACATGCCGGAGTGGTTCACCTTTGCAAAGGTGAGGGCTTCTTATGCGGAAGTCGGTAATGATCTTGATCCCTATCAGTTGTACAATAATTACACGGTAGGAAAAGACGAAAACGGGAATACGACGGCTGCTCCCGGCCAAATCTTGTTTGATTCGAGCGTACGAAGCGAGTTGATCAAATCATGGGAAGCCGGTCTCGACGTGCGTTTCCTGCAGAACCGCTTGGGTTTGGATTTCGCCTGGTATAAGACGAATGCGACCCGCCAGTTGCTGAACCTGCCGCTCGACCCGTTTGCCGGGTATAGTTCCCGCAAGGTGAACGCCGGTAATATCCAGAACGAAGGTCTGGAAATCTCGTTGAACGGTGCCATTTTCCAGAGCCCGGACGTGCAGGGATTCAACTGGAATGCGACAGCCCAGTTCTCCTTGAATCGCAATAAGATCATCGACCTGTATCCGGGCGTGACGCTTTATGACATCAAGACATTGGATGCGATCCAGATCGTGGCGGCACAAGGCAGTTATTATGGTGATATTTACGGACAGACCTTTCTGCGTGTGACGGACAAGGACAGTCCGCATTATGGCAAAGTGATTGTGGGAGACGACGGCCTACCTCTGATCTCTGCTGAAAAGAGCAAGGTGGGTAACCAAAGTCCGGACTGGATGCTGGGTTTGACGAACAGTTTTTCATATAAAGGGTTTAACTTGAGTTTCCTGGTCGATTTCCGTATCGGTGGCGACATCTATTCGGCAACAGCTTCCAACCTATTTGTCCGTGGTAATGCAGCCGGAACGGTTGTGAACGGTGAACGTCAGGATTTTGTCGTGCCTAACACGGTTGTCAGGAAAGACGGAGGATATGTGGAAAACAATGTTCCGGTCACTCACCAGAACTATTGGGAGCGGATCGGATCGACCGGTAATTACGGTTTGCCGGAGGTTTTCACATATGACGCAACCAATATTCGTCTACGTAACATCACTTTAGGATATACGTTCAACAGAGCGATGCTGAAAAAGACGCCGTTCCAGCGTTTGAATCTGTCTGCTACCTGCAACAATGTATGGATGATCCATTACAATTTGCCAGGTATTGACCCCGAATCCGTTTCGGCAACCAACACGAATGCGACTGGTTTCGAAAACGGGGCCGCTCCGACGAGCCGTTCGTTCACGTTTAACGTAACGGTCGGGTTTTAAAAAGCTTACAAAACCTTTCCGGAAGACCGGATGGTCGGTTTTTGATAATTTGCAATCATTTTGTAAAGGATATAAAAAGAAACAACATAATATGAACACAAAAAATAAAATATTAGCAGGCCTATTCTCTATGGCGGCATTGTTTTCTTCCTGTAACGATTTTCAGGAGATAAATGAAGATCCGGACCAGGTGGATGAAAGCAAGGTAAAGCCTGAATGGTTCTTGAATGCCTCGATCGTCGGTGACCAGATGAATCCGGAGATCGCCGAACGTATGTTTATCCTGACTTGGAACCGGGCGTCTCGTTTCAATCGGGGAAGCGGTTTCACGATCGGTACGGATAATAATGATTATATCACGCGCTACCTGAGCAACGACTACGCCGTGAAATGGTTGAATCAGGCGACTAAAGCCGTTCAACTGGGCGAGAAGAAAGTGGCTGATGGTGAAGCTGATCTCTATCCGTATTATAAGAATGTGATCCAGATGGCGCGTATCTGGCGGGCTTACCTGAACTCGGAGGTCTCTGACGGGTTCGGGCCGATTCCGGCGTTGGATGCTTTTTCGGGCGTTCCGGGCGAGTACGACAGTGTAGAAGCGATTTATACTTTTATTCTCAAAGAACTAAAGGAGGCGGAAGCCGCGCTCGACCCGTCAATTGATATGTCTCCGATGTCGGCTGAAGACGCTTTCTATGCCGGAAATGTGAATATGTGGAAGAAATATGCCAATTCTCTGCGTATGCGCTTGGCAATGCGTATCGTGAATGCAAACCCGCAGCTGGCTGAAAGAGAGTTTGAAGATGCCGCTTCCAAAGGATATATTTCTTCACTTTCCGAACTTGCCGGTGTACAGGAAAAGGACGGATGGAGCGACCTGACCAGCGTTATGTCCCGTACCTGGAATGCACAGGCGATGTCCGTTACATTCAAGAATCTCGTGGTCGGCTTGGGAAGTAACGAATTTCCACTACCTGATTCATTGAAAGCACATCTGAAGAACCCGCATACTTACATGGGCTTGTATTTGGATAGGCATTTTCCGTTGACGACGAACGATCCGTGTGCCGGATTTTATTTCGACGGCGTTCCACAATATGTCGATCCACGTGCACCGAAGTTATTTAGTGTAGTAGGATGGAACGATGGTGTGGTTTATTCCGATTATATCGGGGCGGCCAGCGAGGTGAAACCGGTCTCCCTGTTCGATCCGGATGATAACACGAAGCCGATGCTGACAATCGATCCTAGATATACTTGGGGGACATGGGTGGCCGGTGAATGGGATGTGAAAGGTAGTTTGGCTACCGAATTGACCGGAAAAAACTATAACTATCCGTCCATGTCGAAGCAATACCGCATGAGTACTCAGAAACGTGTCTATTTCGGTCCTTGGGAAAGTTATTTCTTGCTGGCTGAAGCCGGCGTGCGTGGTTGGGATGTTCCGGGTTCTCCCAAATCGAACTACGAGAACGGAGTGACTGCGAGCTTCGAGTACCACGGCTTGTTGAGTGAAGTCGGTGCTTATCTGTCTTCTACCGAATATAATCGGATCGGGACATCTGTCAGTTTCGACCATACAACGGAGGCAAAGCCTTATATCGTAAACTATGTTGATCCGTACACAAAAGAGAACAAGACGATGACTTATACATATCCGAAAAATTCCATCTATCGTGGCGGTGCATATAATAACGATGCGATGACGAAGATCTTCACACAGAAATATATTGCTCAGGTTCCCTGGTTGCCCGAGGAAGTTTGGAGCGACCATCGCCGTATCGGTTTGCCTTTTTTCGAGAATCAGGCTGTCGAAAAAGACTATAACCCGTTGAACCAGGTTCCCTTGACAGTTGCCACTTCAAAAGAATGCCGTTTGGAGTTTTATCCGAAGCGTTATCGCTATCCGGCCAATATCCAGACGAACAACCTGGAAGGTTATAATAAAGCCCTCGAACTGTTGGGCGGACCGGATGTGGTGGAGACTGCCTTGTGGTGGAATCTGAAGTAGTGATATGAGAAAAGGTTGGTAGGTGTTCGATGAAGAACTTTCCTACCAACCTTTTTATATGAATGAAGCAAACTGTTTATTGCATGCCTTCTGTCGTTACTTCTTTATTGATCTTTTTCACTAATCCTTGAAGTACAGCGCCCGGACCTAGTTCGATGAAATGATCGGCACCGTCGGCAATCATGTTCTGAACGCTCTGTGTCCAACGGACCGGGGCAGTCAGCTGGGCAATCAGGTTAGCCTTGATTGTTTCAGGACAGGTTTCGCCTTTCGTGCTTACGTTTTGGTAAACAGGGCAAGACGGTTTGTGGATCGGAGTCGCTTCGATAGCGGCAGCCAGTTCTGCACGAGCCGGTTCCATCAGAGGGGAGTGGAATGCACCGCCGACTTTCAGTTTCAGTGCACGTTTTGCACCGGCAGCCAGCATCTTTTCACATGCGGCATCGATACCGGATACGGAGCCGGAGATGACAAGCTGTCCCGGACAGTTGTAATTTGCACATACGACGACTTCACCTTCGATGCTTGCGCAGATCTCTTCTACTTTTTCGTCCGGCAATGCCAGAACGGCAGCCATTGTCGAGGGGGTGGCTTCGCAGGCTTTCTGCATCGCCATAGCACGTTTGGATACCAGAACAAGTCCGTCTTCGAAAGACAAGGCTCCGGCTGCAACAAGCGCGGAGAATTCTCCTAAAGAGTGTCCGGCTGTCATATCCGGTTTGAACTGGTCACCTAATGTTTTTGCAAGAATGACAGAGTGTAAGAAAATGGCAGGCTGTGTCACTTTTGTCTGGCGCAGATCTTCGTCTGTTCCGGCGAACATCAGATCCGTGATGCGGAAACCGAGGATTTCGTTAGCCTTTTCAAACATCTCTTTTGCAAGAGGATTGTTTTCATAAAGGTCTTTTCCCATTCCGACAAACTGGGCACCCTGACCGGGAAATACATACGCTTTCATTTTTTCTAATCTTTTTCTAATTTCAGTTTTTTAAGATGGCGCAAAGGTAATAAATTTAGAATAATTGGGGTACTATTCATTACAAATTGTATCTTTGCCCCATCGATAACAGGAATATTAACGACTAATTTATACAATATCATGGATCAATTATTATTTCTTGGAAATTTAGGAACTGGCGAGATTATCATCATTGCCATTATTGTTTTGTTACTTTTCGGTGGTAAAAAAATACCTGAACTGATGAAAGGTATCGGTAAAGGTGTGAAAAACTTCAAAGACGGTGTAAAAGGATTAGAAGACGACATTAAGATAGACGATACCGATAAAAAGTAAAAGATGGCAGAATTAGAACAAGAAGAAATGTCCTTCTGGGACCACCTGGAGGCACTTCGTTGGACTCTGTTCCGTTCTTTTTTAGCGCTCTTTATCTTTGCGATAGGCAGTTTCGCCTTTATGCGTGGTAGCGATGGTATATTTGACCGCGTAGTATTGGCACCCTGTTATTCCGATTTTATCTTTTACAGATGGTTGTGCGATTTGAACCAGTGGTTGGTCAATGTCAGTCCGTGGTTTGATGTTCTGCCTGATTTCTGTAATGATAATTTTCATGTGGATGTGTTTAATATCAGATTGGCATCTCAGTTCTTTACTCACATGACCACCTCGTTCTGGTTGGCACTTGTGCTTACTTTCCCTTATCTGATGTGGGAAATCTGGAAGTTCATTAGTCCGGCTTTGTATGAGAATGAGAAGAAAAATGTCAAATGGGTATTTCTTTTGGGAACAATCATGTTCTTTATCGGATGTGCTGTCGGATATTTTATGGTATTCCCGATGACGCTGCGCTTTTTGGCAACTTATCAGTTGAGTGCCAATATAACGGAACAGGTCTCTTTGGATTCGTATATGGATAATTTCCTGATGCTGATCTTTGTGATGGGAATCGTTTTTGAAATGCCGTTGGTTTCGTGGCTGTTGTCGAAGATCGGTTTGTTGAAACGTTCGTTCTTCCACAAATACAGACGGCATGCTATCGTGGGGTTGTTGGTTGCTGCTGCATTTATCACCCCAAGTAGTGACCCGTTCACATTGGGTATCGTATTCTTCCCGCTGTATGGATTGTTCGAATTGAGTGCGTTCTTTGTGAAGAATGACACGAATGGAGATGCAGATGACGAGGATGAAGATAGTACGGAAATCGCACCGGCCTAAAACTACGGACATCGTAAAATAGTTATAGAAGAGACGTACAGTTTTTATTGTACGTCTCTTTTTTTATCTTTGTCAAGACTAAAACATAATGTAAACATGAGGCACATATCCTTATTGGCGGTCTCCTTGCTGGCTCTGGCAGCCTGCACGCCGGAAAAACAACAGGAGGCGGATGATTATACACAATATGTAAATCCTTTTATCGGGACAGACTTTACGGGTAATACCTATCCGGGAGCGCAAGTCCCTTTCGGAATGGTTCAGTTGAGTCCTGACAACGGGCTTCCCGGTTGGGACCGTATTTCCGGTTATTTTTATCCCGACACGACTATCGCCGGTTTCAGCCATACCCATTTGTCAGGGACAGGTGCGGGCGATTTGTACGATATCTCTTTCATGCCGGTGACTCGTCCGTATAAGGAGGCACCTGCTCCTTTGGGTGTCTATTCGACTTTTTCGCACAATGACGAGATGGCTTCGGCTGGCTATTACCGTGTGCTGCTGAAAGATTACAATATTAATGTCGAGTTGACCGCGACTGAACGTTGCGGTATTCAGCGTTATACGTTCCCCAAAGCAGAGGCATCCGTATTCTTGAACCTCAAAAAGGCGATGAACTGGGACTTCACGTTGGATTCGTATATAGAAGTGGTCGATTCGATGACGATCCGGGGATATCGTTTTTCGCAAGGCTGGTCTCCTTTGCAGCATGTTTATTTTGAGACTCGTTTCTCGAAACCTTTCATGGCTTGCCATATGGACACAACTTCTATCGTAACGAAAGATCGTGGCAGGATCGGTACGGCCTATATTGCCCGTTTCGATTTCAATACGGAGAAAGATGAGGAAATTTTAGTAACGACTGGTATATCCGGTGTCAGTATGGAAGGAGCAGGCAAGAACCTGCGTGCGGAGGTTTCGAAAGACGATTTCGATTATTATCAAGCGCAGGCTGCCAAAACATGGAACAAGCAGCTTTCTAAAATAGAGGTGAAAAGCTCGGATACTGATGACCTGGTGAAGTTCTATACTGCTTTGTACCATTCCATGATCGCTCCGACAATTTACAGTGATGTGGATGGTTCCTATTACGGCCCGGATCAGCAGATCCATAAAGCGGACGGATGGACGAACTATTCCACTTTCTCGTTGTGGGATACTTATCGCGCTTCTCATCCGCTATTTACCTATACCGAACCAGAACGTGCAAATGATATGATCAAAGGTTTCTTGAAATTCTATGAACAGAATGGGGCTTTGCCATTGTGGAATTTGTATGGCTGGGAAACCAATATGATGATCGGATATCATGCCGTTCCCGTAATTGTGGATGCGTATCTGAAAGGTATCGGCAATTTCGATCCGGAAAAAGCACTTGAGGCTTGTATTGCTACGGCCAACCGTGATGATTACCGGGGAATCGGTGATTACAAGAAGTTAGGGTATGTCCCGGCCTACGGCGATCCCAAGAAATGGGAGAACTGGTCGTTATCCAAGACATTGGAATATGCTTATGATGATTATTGTATTGCAACAATGGCAAAGAAGATGGGCAAGAAAGAGATTGCCGATGAATTCTACAAACGTGCTCAGAACTACCGGAATGTTTATAATCCGGCCACTTCTTTCATGCAGCCGCGTGACGAGAAAGGGAACTTCGCTGCAAACTTCAGCCCCGACGACTATACCGAAGATATCTGTGAAAGTAATGGCTGGCAATATTTCTGGTCTGTACCTCAGGATCTGGACGGTCTGGTCGGCCTGGTCGGAAGCAAGGAACGTTTCGCTGAGAAACTGGACAGTATGTTCACCTATGTTCCGAAATCGACAGAAGACCTGCCGATCTTCAGTACCGGTATGATCGGGCAATACGCACATGGCAACGAACCGAGCCATCATGTGATTTATTTATATAATAAAGTAGGACAGCCCTGGAAGACGCAGAAGTATGTGGCTGAGGTCCTGCACAACCTATATCAGAATGCTCCGGACGGTATTTGTGGGAATGAAGATTGCGGACAGATGTCGGCTTGGTTCGTATTCAGTTCGATGGGCTTCTATCCGGTTGATCCGATCAGTGGCAAGTATGAGATCGGAACTCCGATATTTCCAGAAGTGAAGATGCATTTGGCAAACGGCAAAACTTTTGTGGTCTTGGCTCCGGCTGTAAGCCGTGAAAATATCTATGTTCAATCTGTGAAGTTGAATGGCCGACCGTATGACAAGAGCTATATTACCCATGAGCAGATTATGAATGGTGACACATTGGAGTTTGAAATGGGTAACCGGCCGGGACCGGTATGGTATAATAATATGTAATTGCCATGACGAAGAATTCATGATGTTCATAAATCTCTATCACTCTATCACGCTTTTGCGTGTGTGCTTTGTTAATTAAAGCGTGAGATGTGTGATAGATGGCGTTTTCATCTATCACACATCTATCACAAAATCAAATAGTGTCTCGTCCTGATTTTGGTTGACTGTGTATTAAAAAAATCCTGTTATAGGTTGT
>ERZ857785.1494-NODE-1494-length-25087-cov-7.723554_pt1 | contig 25087 bp, 22 predicted proteins | sample MGYA00519763_ERZ857785 | MGnify/ENA primary metagenome ERZ857785 (study PRJEB31778, sample SAMEA3449365) | human gut metagenome | biome: human gut; feature: human-associated habitat; material: faeces | place: United Kingdom | collected 2010/2012 ...
ATTGGTGTTTATTCAATTAGCAACATTTTTCTTAAAAAGAGCGTTATTTTTTAAAGAAAGTAAAAACTTTCAAAGTTTTTACTTTGAAAGTTAAATTTAAACTATATACATTTTAGAACATTATTTTGATAACTCTATTTATCTTCATGTTCTAATGTAGAACTTAAGGCTTGAACTAATGTTTCAGCCATGTCTCTTCTCATAATTATATTTGAAACAATCTCTGTTTTAGCTGTAACCTCTTTAGTATCAACATTATATTCAGGATGCGTTAACATAAAACTTATTACAACTTCTTTATCTTCACTATCAATTGCCACATTATAACCATTTATATAAATATTTTCCATCTTTTTATCTCCTAGCTGTATGTATTATTAATTCTTTGTTGCGTAATATAAGATTGATTGATTTTAAAACTTGTATCATATTTATAATTTGTATTTTGATTTTTATAATCTTTTAAATCATAAGTTGTCAATTCTTCAACAAATTCATTAAATTTAGGTTTAACTTTTGCTTCTTTTTTTACTTTATACACATTTGTTTTTTCTGCTTTTGGATATATTTTTATATCCATTATCTTATCTAATTTATTAAAAATTTTAACTAATGTACCTATAGAAAAGTTATACTCATCGCTTTCAATTTTTGAAATCATTGATTGTGATACTCCTAATACTTTAGCAAATTCTTTTTGTGTTAATTGTCGTTCTAATCTACATTTAACGATTTCAAGAGATAATTTTGTAAGTAAATCATTTGTTATTTTGTCTTCTTCAGATAAAAATTGATCAAAATAATCAAATAAATCATTTTTTGTATTCATTTTCTTCCCACTCTTTCATTCTAGAATCTAAAAAAGGTATTTTTTTACTATACGAGTTTTTACCTTGGGTTTCATTAAATGCTAACAAAAGAACACATATATTGCTTTTATATCTTGCTAAATATCTAATATTATATCCCTTTCCACATAAATGAAACGAATAAGTTACAGGTATTACATGTTTTAAAACCTCATTACTGTCTATTTTTATAATTTCATAAGGCATTAAATGTTCAATAAATTCAATCATTCTTTTAGATTGTCTTGAAAATTTTTTCTCTTTTCCTTTCAATACTGTTTCCATTAAATCATTTATTTCTTTTCTAAAACTCTCATGATATACAACAGTAATACATCCCTCTTCCATATTTTATCCTTTCTCAAATCAAATTATATTACTTATAAGTAATATTTTCAAGGGAGGAAAGTTATAACATATTATATACATTTCTACAAAATTTATTCTTAATCAATCCATCAAAAAATTCAGTATTAACAAAAAACTTTTTTCATCTTTTAACAATCATTGTTCGTTAATTTTCTTATAATACTTATAGATAACTTTTCCTCCTACTATTATATAGACAATTTTTTGACGTTTTTCTTTAAAAAAGAAAAACTTTCAAAGTTTTTACTTTGAAAGTTAAATCAAATCTAAGCCTTTTAAAATATGCAGTCCTTCTTGAATAGCACCATTTCCACCTGTTTTAGTAAGTGTATAGGTTGCTGCTTCTTTAGCCTCCTTACATCCATTAGCTGGTGTAAAACTATAAGGGAATCCTTTTAACATACACACATCATTTAAACCATCTCCAAAAGTTGCCACTTCATCAAGATTCAATCCTTTTAATTTTAAAACTTCTCTTAACATAATTCCTTTATCATAATCATCACAAGTAATTTCAATATTATCTTCATATGATGAAGAAATGTTTAAATGAGGTATACAATCTAAACGTTCTCTTACGCCCTTTGCTTCTTCAGGATTTAAATGTCTAGCATCTACTTTTAAAGGAAGTGCTCCTTGTTGATAAATTTCATCAATTGAAGAAACTGACGTACAATCATTTAAATATCCCCATCTTCTAAAGAAAGTTGTATTAGGAAGATCTTCTATAGTAACACCTTCTCTATCTTTCAATAACAATTTAACATGTAAGTCCCAATAACTTTCAAAATCTGTTAAAATATATTTTCCTTTTGTTGTATGAATAGAAATATGATAATTATATTTTTGTAAAATAGGAATCATCTTTCTAAAAGCATCTTCATCCATTGGATGCGCAATATTTTTAGTTCCTTCAATATTTCGATATTGTGTCCCATTATTAATAATCAAATCTCCATCAACATGACTCTTTTTAATCATATCAAGCATCATATTCATATCTCTTCCAGATGCAAACATAAACTCGATACCCTTTTCTTTATAAAAATCAATCCCTTTAATATCATCATCATAAAAATGATTATCTCTATCAATACTTGTTCCATCAACATCTAATACAACTAATTTAATCATTCTAATTCCCTCTATTTTCCAAATCTATCTTTTAATTTATCAAACAAACTTTGTGAAATACCAAATTTTTTACACATTTCTTTAACATATTGATCAACTTCTTCATTAGACATATTCTTAAGTCTTTCTTCATCAATACCTAAACTTTCCATCGTTGATTTCATTTGATCATACATTCCTGTATCACCATTTTGATAATTACTCATCATTTCATCGACCCAACGTTTTGCTCCTTCTAATTGTTGGTTTTCTTGACTATCTTGTTGATCAAAAAAACTTTGTGCTTCATTTAAAGCATCAATTTCATCACTATCCAATCCTAAACTTTCAAAGAAATCTAAACAATAACGACATAAAGAACGACATTCATCTTGATAATCTAAATCTTTAAGTTCTTTTGCCATTTCTAATTCATGTTCAATATCTTTAATTTGTTGAAAGTGTTGTTCGTTAAGTTCTAAATCTTCATAAACATCTTCTTTTAAATCATTTAAAACAATTGGTACAAAGTATTCTACTTTTTCATAAGCTGACATTTCATAATGAACAGGCATTTCTAAAATTTCACTTAAACATTCAATAAATCCTTTTAAATTTAAATATTTATTTTTAAAAACAAAAGTATTTGCTTTTGTTTTGATTTTCGCATAAAAATCAAAACCTTCTTCTTTTTTTACTAGTACTAATTCTTCTATATCTTCATATAAAAAGGAATGAGGCTCTTTAAAACAAAAATAAACACCTTGATCTGTAAAAATCATTCCTTGACTACCATCATCGCTGGCATCAACAAATCCAAGTACTTGATAATCTGTGGTACTTCCATATAAATAAAGTGCTTTAGAGATTTGTGACGGTATATTTTGTTGATTGTAAAATGTTGCTTCATTTACAATATTTTCATCTAAGTTTTCTAATATGATTTCTTTTTCCATTTTTATCACCTTCTAATACTTTACTATAAATTTGAATGAATGCAAAGAAAAAATCCTTAATTGCTTAAGGATTTTGAATACATTTTCTTACTTGTAAAAAATGCGACAACTAAAATAACAAAAGTGATATCAAAAGGACTGTTATAAAATAAGATTGAAATCAATAATGATATAACAATACTTACTATTTCAATGATAAAAGGTTGAAATGAAACTTGATATCGTTTAATCAATTGTCTTTGATTTAAAAGCTGCTTAACACTTATAACAAGCATAATGACTGCTACTAATAAATCAATATAATAATTAATTAAATAATGATTTCCTACCAATTCTTTAACAAAAAGAAGCACAATATATATACACATGGTAAGTAATATTCCAGACATTTCATATTTATTAGAATCTCTTTGTTTTAATTGATTGATTTTTTCTTTGTAATTTATTTTTCTATCTATTTGATCAACAAATACTTGACCTCCTTTAGTCATCACTTGTTGAACTGTTTTTCCTTGATCTTGAAAAGATTTCATTTGATCAAGAATTTCAGAAAGTAAAACATTTGTCTTTAAAACATCTTTTCGTTTTTTAAACAAGTATTTTTCAATTTCTTGATAACATTTAAAATAATCATCATTTAAACTTTTTACTTTAACACTATTTTCAAAATATAAATCGTACTTCTTTTCTTTCATCTTAATCTACCTTTAACGAATGACTATTTACTTCGCTAATATGGCTATTAAAGAACTCTGTCATGACTTGAATCATATAATAAGTATCTTTAATACCAGCAGTTTCATATGTAGAGTGCATTGCAAGTTGTGGTAAACCGATATCTACACTATTCATAGAAACTTGTGCCATTGCGATATTTCCTAAAGTACTTCCTCCCGCTTCATCTGAACGATTTGCGAAGAATTGTACAGGTACATTTGCTTTTTTACATAAATCTTTAAATACTGCAATGCTTACCGCATCGCTTGTATATTTTTGACCTGCATGAGATTTTACAACAATTCCTTCATTCATATAAACACAGTTTGTTGCGTCTGTTTTTTGTGGATGATGTGGATGAACTGCATGTGCATTATCAGCAGATAACATAAAACTTGAAGCAATTGCACAATAGAAATCTTCTTCTGTTTTTCCAAGTGCACTGTTAGCACGTTTTAAAACATCATATAAAAGTGTTGAAGCAGCTCCTTGTTTTGTTCCTGAACCAACTTCTTCGTTATCAAAGCAAGCTAATACATCAATTGATTGATCATTTCCACCAGCTAAGAATCCTTTTAATGAAGTAAAAGCACATTGTAAATCATCTAAATGTTGGCTTGAAATAAATTCATCGTTAGCTCCCCAGATAGATGGCGCTGTACGATTATATAGATATAAATCGCTACCATAAATATCTTCTACTTGAACTCCTGCTTCTTTAGCAACGAGTTTCATAAAGTCACCTGGTTTACAATCAGCCCCGCCAAATAAAGGAAGCATATCAATTTGTTTATTATATGCATAACCGTCATTGATTGCTCTGTTCATATGAATAGCCATATTTGGAATTAAAACTAAATCACGATCAATATTAATTAATTGTGTTTTTAATTCATTTCCATCTTTAATTAATAAACGTCCAGCTACAGATAATGGTTTATCAAACCAAGTTGAACAAATCATTCCTCCATAACCTTCTGTATTTAATTGTGTGTATTTACCCTTTACTTCTAATTCAGCATTTTCTTTTAATTTGAAAGTTGGGCAATCACTATGTGAAGCAGCAACATTAAAACTATAATTTTCTAAATTGCTTCCGACCTTTAAAGCAATAATACTTGAATTATTACGAGTAACATAATATTTTCCACCTGGAGTCATTTTCCAAGGTTTACCCTCTAATAATTCAACAAATCCCTCTTTATTTAATTCTTCTTTAATATTTTCTACAGCATGGAATGCTGTAGGACTTTTTTGTAAAAATTCTAATAATTCTTCTGAAATTTCCCTATACATTTTTTAACACCTCTTCTATATTTTATCACAATTATTCTGTAATAGCGTTAGCTTTTTCTCTTTTAGTAATAGCTGGTAAAATTAATCCTAACGCAGTTAAAACAACAGGAGTAATAATATTTAAAGCCATTGTAAATAAGTCAGTTGAGTAAACACCCATGATACAACATGCAGCTGTTACAAAAAGACACCATCCACCAAAGAATAAAGCAATTGGTTGACACTTAACAAAACGGTAATCAGCTGGAATCTTATCATAAGCTTTTCTTAAACCAATATAAGCTAAGAATACCCAAATATAACGCATTGGCATACATACAGAATTTAATTTATTTAATTGTGCTAGCACTCCGGCAGCACCTTTTCCACCAATGATTTGAATTAAAATGATACTTCCTGATAAAACAACAACCATTTTAATCCCATTAACATAAGCCCCATATTTGTTTTGTTTTAATAATTTAGATGGAATGAATTGTCTTGCATCTTCATTATCTAATAACATTCTAAGTGGTGCATCAATACTTAATACTAATGTTGAAAATTGCCCAATCATATTACATAATGCGTAAATAATTAGTAATGCATCTCCCATATGATAGTATTGACCTAATTTTTGGAATGACCAGTAAGCACCATTTGATACATATGAATTGAATGATTCTGGTGATGCATTGATTACAGTTGGATCAAACATCATACCCATAGCAAATGTACCTAAAATAGCACATACCATAACCATGATTGCAAGTGCAATCATCCCTTTTGGGAATCCTTTTGAAGGATTTTCTACTTTATTTACATAAGGTGAAATTTTTTCACACCCACCAACTGCAAATACCAAAATAGAAAGTGATGTAAAATAATTGACATTAAATTGTGGAACAATTTTGTCAAAACTAAAATCTAATGATAAATATCCCCCATTTGGATTAATTGCTGGTGCAGCAAACATCATTAAGATATATAAGATTGACATAACGAACATACTTGTTCCTGCAACTGTTGCTAATTGTTTAAGTGGGTTTAACCCTCTACTAGCAAACCAACAGAAAAATAAGAATACTGCAAGTGTAGCAAGTTGCACATATAATGTTGGAAGTGAATCATAAACTTCAGCATTTCTAAAAATTGCCCAGCTTAATGCTTTTAAACCTCCACTACCTTTACTTGCAATATAAGTAACGTGACATGCCCAATATGTCCATCCAGCATAGTATGCAAGTTTAGGACCAAATGTTTCATGTACCCAAGAACTTACTCCTCCACCAGAATTTTTAAACGCAGACCCTAGTTCTCCCACCATTAAAGCGTAAGGAACAAAATAAAGTGCGAACATTAATACCCAACTAAAAACTACTTGGATACCATTGAAGTAGATAAAGCCATTTAAAACGTTTCCAAATCCCCAAACAGTAGAAAACGCCATGAAAGCTAAACCATACCACTTGATTTTTTTTGAATCTTCCATGATTTTACCTCCGTATTTTTTGAATAACTTAGGTCGTTTATTCTTAAATAAAATACAAACATTGTACTTCACAATACACAATTATATCGTATTATGTCGATAAATGCTATACATTTTATTTCATTGTACTCTTTTTTAGACATTTATCCGTAAATTGTCTAAAAAAGCATACATTTATCCCAAAATATAATATTCTATTTTTATCATCAATAAACTTTTATTATTATTCATTTCTATTTAACACCAAATATTTGCCTTTTAAACACCTGTTTGGTTCATCAAATACATGCCCGCTTTGTTAATATAAATCAAAAGAGGTGACAAATATGGAAAATACATTATATTTTAAAGACATGATTCATTGTGATCAAAATAACTATCCTAAAAAAATCTACAAAGTAGAATATTCTAAAATGTTGATAGAAATTTTAGATAGTGATCATATTCAAGGTAGACCCTTCTATTTTAGCAGTCCTCATTCTAGAGACAATTTCATCAAACAAATTAAAGATCATATTTTAAGAATCAATCATGAAGAATTAGAAGATATCCAACTTTATTGGAAAAAAAGCAGATCTTACTAAAAAGAGCATCTGCTCTTTTTAGTATTTTATAATTCCATTGATATCTTAACGATCTTATTAAAATAAGTATCAAATGAATCATCTTTTTTTAATAAATGATCTTTTATTTTACCATCTTCAATATAATACATTTGAGATGAATAAGCTGCATCTAAAGGGTCATGCGTAACCATAATAACTGTAATATTCTTTTCTCTATTGACCTTTTCCAAATATTGCATCAATTGTTTAGAACGTACACCATCTAAATTACCTGTAGGTTCATCAGCAAAAATAATCTTTGGATGCATCACAAGTGTTCTTGCCACGGCCACTCTTTGACTTTGTCCTCCAGAACATTCAAATGGATATTTATCTAAAAGATCATCGATTTCTAAATCTTTGATTATTTGTTTAAAATCTTCTTCATCTATTATTTTACCTGCAAGTTTTAAAGGTAAAATAATATTTTCTTTAACCGTTAAAGTATCTAATAAATTAAAGTTTTGAAAAATAAAACCAATATTTTCTTTTCGAAAATGAGCTCTTTCAGTTTCAGACATTTCATAAATATTTTTACCATAAATAAAAAGTTTACCTTTTGTTAAATCATCAATTGTTGATAAAATATTTAACAATGTTGTTTTCCCTGAACCGCTTTTCCCCATGATTGCAATAAATTCTCCTTCTTTAACATCTAAAGAAACTTGATCTAATGCTAATTTAGGATTTAAACTTAAAGGATTATAGATTTTTGTAAGTGATTCTATTTTTATAATTGTTTCCATATGACTACACTTCTCCCTTCTTTATATCGAGCAATTAAATACATCATCAACATTGGGATGATATAAACAAAACAGATAAATAATGCATTTGTTGATAAAACACCTTTAATAATCAATGAAATTGTCAATGTTAAAATATACAAACTAACACAAATAAAAAGTGTTATATAAAAGAGTGAAATTTCTTTTTGTGAATACTTTTTAATTGTTTTCATGTCATATCCTAAGGTATATAACTTCTTATAAGTGTGTTTATTTTCTAAACGTTTGATATTCAATCTTTGATAAATAATATAATTTAAAATCATACTTGTAAAAATATACATGAATAGAAATTCTATAAAGAAACCTGCTTGATCAAGATAAATATAAATCATTAAAGGCATCATGAGATTGATCAAGATACTTAATAAAATCAACATACCCATTTGATTAATAATAAAGATATAGTTTTTTAACATGACCAATGTTTCTCCTTTAACATCTTTTCTTAAAAGTATGACTTGAATCATTCTAGGTAATGTATATTTAATAATTCCATTGATTCCAAAAGTACAAAGTGAAAGTGGAACGATTAGATTTATCTTTAAAGTAGAGGTTAAGATAATATATAAACCATATAAAAATAAAGCAACATACAAAAATTCTTTAAACAAACTTTTTGTTTTTATTTTATAAGAAATCGTTTCATCTCCCTTTATTAAATGAGTTGTCGGTGTTTGAATAATATATCTAAACTCTACAAAAACAATAACTAAAATCGTTAAAAAGAAAAAAGCAAGTGTATCTAAATAACTTTTTTCAAAGAAAACAAAAACCATTTTTTCTTGTAAATAAAATGAAATAAATTTAAATAAGAGTGGTGTAACAAGCATACTTAATAATGTAAATAGAATAAAAGAAATACTTAAAATTATAGTGATTTGTATCATAAAAAATAAAACAATTTCTTTGGTCGTATATCCAAAAATCTTTAATAGACCTAATATCTTAGAATGGATCTTATTATAATAATTCGTAGAATAAACAACCACATAGATACAAATCAACATAAAAATTAAAATCACTGTCAATCTAAAAAGTTCCATAAAAAGGGCTGCTAAATCATCTGTCTTTAAAGGTGGATTAAGCGTCGTATTATAAAACATACTTAAAATCAAACTCAGTAATAACATTGCTCCTGTTATTACTCCAATCATACTGATATTCTTTTTGATTTCTTTAAAAAAGTATTTAAGTGTAAAATCAAACATATTTTTATCTCCTTTCCTTGATTTTCTTCTCTTTACACCTTCAAGATAAACTATAGAGTCCCTCTATACTCAAGTGTTTATTATAAAAAAAGCTGAGATTTTTCTCAGCTTAACTGTTTTATTGTTCTTTTCTTTTAATAAACCATAATAATATAATTCCTACTAATAAGCTAATCGCTATACCAATTGCCATCAATTGGTAATTAAAATAAGAATATACTGATTGATCAATAATCTTTGTAACAGGATTCATACTTGCTATTAGCCAACTAAATACACATCCTATTAATACAACAAACACTGGAACCTTTTTCATAATAATCACTCCTCACTTGTTTTTAACATATTTCCTTCATTGTTTATTTTCATTAAAATGATAAATGTAACACATGGTACAAAAAGAATAATTAAATTTATAATTATTAAAACACTTAATGCTCTTTCTATGATTATACTTGTCAAGACATGATATTGTAAGTAGAAAACACCCATCACTGAAACTTGTGCTAAAACAATAGATAGTAAACAATAATTAACCCTTTCTTTTAAAATAAGTTTTAAACATTGCTTTTTATTGAATCCGTTGACAAGCAACAATGCGTATTGATAACGCCTTATCACAACATCAAATATTCCGATGATAAAACATGAAAGTATAAAGAGTATAAAGATAATCTTTGAAAAATTGTAAATCATTTCAAAACCAAATGATGTTGTTTGATTTAAAATCGTCGAAGATACTGGATTATAAACTTTAATTTGTTGATCGTGTTTTTTAATAAAATCCGTGACTGCCTGTATATTCTTATAAGAATTTATTTTTAAGATATAGACATTTGATTGATACGTGGCATCAGGTATACATTGATTGATGATTTTTTGATAGAGATTTTGTGAAATATAAATGATATTTTCAGTTGCTTTCGTATAGCGATTACCAATATCCTTATCAACAGTATCTGCATTTGAAAGTTCAAAAGGAATTTCAACAAATTCAAATTCATTGTTTTTTAGCACCTGCATTGTTCCAGTCAAATGAATATGTCCTTTTATTTTTTGATAAAGTGAATAAGAAATATAAATCTTGTCCGTATTTATTTTTTGTTTATCAATTAAAAATACATGGTTGCTGTTTTTTTTGACTGTTTTCATTTTCTTATAATAGGGTTGTATGACCACTGTTTCTTTAAAAGATGAATCATTAACCGTCATATGAGCCACATTCCATTCAAAAAAGGGAGAAATATTTTGAATCATATTATTTTGTGATAAATCTTGTACAAGTGTTCTAGAAACTGGCATTCCAGCCATATCATAAGCATTTCCACCATCCTTATAAGAAATTCTTAATTCATTATCGATTGCTTTATTAATCATTCTTTCTGTTTCTTTTTGATAATAGGCTTGAAAACACATCATATATGCCATAATGATCATCAAAAAGGAAATGATGATATTTCTTTTATAATGTACTTTATTTGATTTTTGTGCATGTAAATAATAATTAAGTGGAAATGTTTGAATTGTTTTTCTTGCAATTAAATTCTTATTTTCTTTAATGATATTTTTCTTTAATAAAATTTGTTGATTTTCAATATGATAGTGTTTATCTGCAATCTCTAACATATCTAAATCATGAGAAGCAATGACAACTGTCTTATGATATTTATAGCATAAATCATAAATGATTTTTCTCATACGTCTTCTGTTTTCATCATCTAAATACGCTGTTGGTTCATCCAAAAAAATGATTTCAGGTTCTTTCATCATACAGCATAAAATCAATAGCCTTTGTTTTTGCCCTCCTGATAAAACTTTTACTTCTCCATTTAAATCAATATTTAAATCAAGTTCATCTAACAAATTCATCATTTTATCTTTCTTAAATTCAACCTGACCAAGTTGACTAAAGAATTCAATATTTTGAATGACTGATAGATCATTAAAAAGTCGACAGTCTTGAAAAACAAATGCGATTTTTCTTCTAAATGATTCCTCATCTAAATCAGACATTTTTTCATTTTCATAAATATATTCCTTATTTGCATAATCTGTAAGTCGTGCAAGTTCAAATAATAGAGTCGATTTACCCGAACCACTCTCTCCTGTAATTAATGTAATTTTTCCTGAATCAATTTTAATTTCTTGATCAGAAAATAAATCTTTATCCCTAAAAGATAAATTGATATGTTTCATTTCAATCATAGTTTCACCTTCTTAACAAAATACTTACTGTAGAATAAATACAAGATGTAAATGATGATAGAAACAGCTATTTGAATACTAAAGAAAAGTAATAAGCTGATGATTAAACTTTGATCATTGACTGCAAAAAATCCCATCTTTCTTGCGACAAAGAAGCCCGGTATACCTAATACAAGTGACAATAATAATTGAACAAGGCCATTTTCATTAACCAATGAATGAATATCCTTATCATTTAGTCCGTAAAGTTTTAATAGTTTCACTTCATTTTTACGATCATCAAGCGCATTGATTTGTACCATTGCATAAAGCACAATGGCGACAAGAACCACCATAATCATGTAAATATATCTACCTTTTCTTTCTTCTTTATAGACATCCGTTGTATCAATGACTGAATTATATTGATCATATGTTACAAGATTTTTAGAAATCTTTGTTATTTCTTTCTCTACTGTTTTTAAATTACTTATACGATCTACTTCTATAACATAGTTCTTACTACGATAAGGTGTAATTGTTGCGTTATATTCTTTTGCATATAACAGACTATCGGGTTTTTGATTATTGTATTGATTCAACAAACTATAAAATGAATTTTGAGGCATTAAAATAGTATATCCTGCACTCAAAAATTCATTATAGTAATCATCGACAGAAATGATATGATCTACTTCTAAATCAAGTTTTACTTTTTTAGTAAGGACTTGCGACATCTCTGCCTTTAGCCCTGATTCATTCATTTCTCCTTGATAACTGTATTGTTGGACAGGTATATAGACCTCTACAGAAATCTTAAAATTCTTTTCATCCTTATCTATTCCTAGCTTATTAGCCAATGACTGACCGATAGCATTTCCTTTAAGCTTTTTACCATTTGATTTGATATTTTGAAAAGAATAATAAGGTGCTACCAGTGGACTGCCACTTTTAAAATAATCAAAATTTACTTTATCCCCCTTACAATAGACACTTGTCGTTGTAACATTTTGCATTTGATTGATCGTATCAAAAACATCGAAAGGATAAACACCTTTAACATGTTTGATTGCTTTCATTTGTGCGAGTTCATCATCACTAATATCAAGATTGTCTTCTTGATTAGCTATATAATAACTATCATTTCCTAAAAAAGCATCATTCACTTTTCCTGTATAGACTTCTGCTTTATTTGCTCTTTCTATACCGTTTGCAAGCTGATTTTCCTGTAAAATACTGTCACTTATATTGGTAGAAATAGAAACTGTCATCATAAATCCTAGTAACATTACCAATATAAATTGAAACCATTGTCTTTGATTTTTATAGAAAAAATACTTTTTTATTCTTTGATGTTTTGTATTTTCTATTTTTAAATCCTGTTGAACTTCTTTTATTTCCTGATGACAGTAAAGCTGCTTATTTTCTATTTCATAAACAATATCCAAATGTTCAATCAAAAAATCATCATGTGTCGTAATAATAATATATTTATTGTCTTTTTTTAGCTTTTGTAAAATATTTAAAATAATTTCTTTATTTTCTTGATCTAAAGATGCTGTTGGTTCATCAATGATAATGATGGAAGCATCTTTAAACATTGCAAGTGCTATTAAAAATCTTTTTCTTTGCCCTATGGATAAAGACGAAGGATAATTTTTTAAATCAATGGCATCTAATCCTACTAAATACAAGGTTTCTAACATTTTGTTTTGATTAAAATTCTGTTTTTTTAATTGACTTATAAATTCAAAATGTTCAATTATTTTCATATTTTCAAAGAATGTTCCAAATTGATCAATATAACTGACACAATGCAATAAGTAATCTTCCTTATTTTTCTCAGTGATTACTTGCTTATCAATAGAAAGTATTTGATTCTTGTATTGATAAATCAATGCTTTTAAAAACGTCGTCTTTCCACAACCACTTTTTCCTATAATTCCTGTTATTTTCCCTGGACATGTTTTAAAATTAACATTTTTAAAAATCACTTGTTGCTTAAATTGAATATCTAAATGTTTTATTTCAATCATAAGTCTCACCTCTTTTCTAATTTCATTCTAACAAGCTTTAAAAAAAAGATAAGAGGTTGAGGACGTTTGACTTATTTTAAAGGATAATTAACAAAAAATACCCATTATTGCATGGGTATAAGAAGTGAAAGAATTAAATTTTGATTTTCATGAATGATTTTGATACTGCCTTGATATTTTTTTAGTAGTAATTTGAGAGTATCATATTTTACTGGATCAATATTTTCAATTCCTAAATGCATGGTCATTGTTATTTCAAAAACACATGTATCTTGAATAATTTTAACTTGTAACTCTTGATGATTGACACAAAGAGCTGCTAAATCAAAAAGATAATTAATAATGATATTTAAATGATCATCTTGGATAAAGGAAATATCTTGAATAGAAATAATCATCGTAGGAATGATTTTTTTTAATTGTAATTGTTCAAGTTTCATATTAATAAATGAATCCAGCAACTTATTTCCTGATGTAATCAACATATCTTCTTGATCAAGTAAGGCTATTTTTTGATCAACGATTTGATTTATTGTTTCAAACTCTTTTTCTTTGATTGCCTGTTTCATTTGCAGATAATCATATTTTAAATCATGTTTTAATTTATAAAGTTCATTATTCTTTTTTTCAAGATAAGCATAATTTTGTTGATCATTTTTAAAATAAGTAATAGCTTGATTCAATAATTGTTGTTCATGATTTAATTTTGTATATTTAAAAAACATATAATAAGAAATCATCATTGTAATCACTAGTGTTGTAAGAATAATCAAATGTCGATTAACTCCTAAAATCTCAAGAAAATCATAATAAAGAATATGGTAAATACAAAGTGTACTTAAAGAAATCATCATTAATAAACTCCAATAAATATTTTGATTATCTATTGGATAACGTTGTTTTATATAAACAAGTAAAACCATAACTGTCATATAAATTATGAATGATATAAGTGTATAAAATGGAAAAATAATAATAATATCTTTAACAACCAATAAAAAAGAAAGATAAAATAAAATTTCTGTTATCCTTCTTTTTAATGAATAAAACAAGAAAAAACATAAACTCTCTAGAAACAAAATATCCTGTAATAATAAAGAAGAACTGATCATCATCACTACACCATTAACAAATAATGACATACCAATATATCTTTTAAACAGTTCTTTAGGAATATTTAACAGGTAAATTAAAGCAATTTCTATACAACTTAAATATAAAAAAGTCATTATTGAATATACCTCCTATAGGTATGATATTTTTCGATGAGATCTTTTGCTTTTCTAGAGACATTAAATGTTTGTTGATTTAAAAGAGTTACTGATTGATGATTAATTTTAGTCACATATTTAAAATTAATAATCGTATAGGAATTGATTTTATAGAAAGCAATATTTGAACAAAAATATTCCGTACATTTTTTAAAGTCGTATATTGTTGAAATTCTTGATCTTTAGTATAAAAAGTACAAACATTTCTATGAGATTGAATATAATAAATATCAACGCAGCGAATATATTGATGATTTTTTTCATCAAGCAAATACTGTTTATGACTTTCTGCCTCATCTTTTTCTATCTTCAAAAGCAATCTCTTAAAATCTTCTTCATAAAAAGCTTTTCTAATAAAAAAATAAAGATGAATATCAAAACAATCATAAACTAACGCCTCATTAGCAGATACAAAAATGATCTTTGTCTGTTTATTTTTAACTTTTTTAGCAAGTTCAATCCCACTTGCTTGTAATAACATAATATCTATAAATAAATATTCATAATCCATCAAATCTAATGTTTCAAATTTTTCATTAAAAACAACAATCTCTGCATCTTCAAAATATAAACTTGTTTTTATCTTATTTTTTAATTGTGTGCTAAAACTAACATCATCATCTATAATTCCTATTTTCATACGTAACCTCTTTTCATTTATTATATAATAATTAGATTTATTTTTAAAAGAAAAAGATAAGAGAAACCTCTTATCCTAACTTTACTGGATATAATTTAAATAATCCCTCACCAATAAAATCATTGATATCAAAATAGCCACAAAAATAATAGAAAGATTTATTTCACTAAAATGATAGTTAATTTCTATTGATGCAAACAGCCTTTAAACAACATCCCATTAACTTGTACCTTTTAACAATTGTTTAAAAAAGGCACCTTCATCTACTAATTGTTGATAACTTCCTGCTTCTTTTAAAGAACCATCTTTTAAAACGAGAATTTCATCAAATTTACTTAAGAGTTCCTTATCTAATTTATGAGTAATCATAAAGCATGTTTTATCTATATTTAAAAGAATACTTTCAATTTCTTTTGCAGTTGTATGATCTAAATTAGATGTAGGTTCATCATAAATCAACAAATCTGCATCTTTAAGTAAAGCTCTAGCAATACTGATTCTTTGTTTTTCACCACCTGAAATATTATTTCCATTTTCATTAATAACTGTATTTAAATTCTCAGGTAAGGCATTGACAAAATCTTTTAAGCCTGCTTTTTCTATGACTTCTGTGATTTGATTATCTGAATACTCTTTAAAGTATGTGATATTATTTTTTAAAGTATCATTTAATATTGGCGCATTTTGATGAACGATTGATATATGTTGATAAATATTTTCAATATTTATTGTGTTGATATCTATATCATTAATATATAAAGTTCCTTTACTTACTTCATAATTGTTTAAAAGTAACTTGATGATCGTTGATTTACCAGAACCGCTGTTTCCAACAAGAACGTATTTTTTATTTTTATAAAAAACATGATTAAAATCATGAATAATTTCTTTACTTTGATCATAACTAAATGAAACATCTTTAAATGAGATATTTTCTATAGAATCAATTGAATTTATTCGATGCTCGTGGCTATTTTCAAAATATGTTTCTATTTTATTTTCAATTGGTTTTATACTTTTTAATAAAGGAATTTCATTTGATAATCTTCCTAAAGGATTAGCAATATTATTGACTAATTGTGTAATTGCCAGCATTTCACCTATAGTAATCCTATTTATAATTACAAAATAGAGAGAAATAAGTGTTGTCATTACACTTACTCCTAAAGAAGATAATGTTGAAAAACCTGAAATAATTCCTTCATCGTAGCGATAATTTTGCATACTTGTTTCATATTCATTTTCTACATAATCAAATTGATGAATGACATGATGTGTGATTTGAAAACATTTGATAAGTTCAAAAGAATTGAAGAAATCTTTGATTTTGATATTTAATTGACTATATTTTTGCGTTGAAATCATTTGTTTTTTAGATAAAACTTTTCCAAATAAAATAGGAGCAAATATGGCAATAACATTGATCACAATAACAATAATAGCTAAAGAAAATTGAAATGAAAAAACAGCTACTAAACAAATAATAAATTGTGAGAGATCTGCACTAATCGTTAATAAATTATCAAAATAGTTTCTTTCAATAATTTTTAAATCATTATTAAAAATACTTAAATAGGCTGATGAGTTTTCTTGATTGAACTCTTTGACTGTTTTAAAAAAGATTCCTTTAAATAAATCATGATTCAATGAAAACATCACATTTTTTAAATATTTAGCTCTAAAAAAACCTCTTAAAACATAGATTAAAAAATTAATGATAATAAACAAAACTGCTAAGATCATAACATGATAAAATTGGATGATATTTTTATCAACAGATGTATCTACCATTTTTTGAACAATGCTTGCTAAAAAAACAGACATGATTCCTGCTGTTGAAAATAAAAGAACACATATCATAAAATAAAATTTATTTCTTTTTAAATATTTTTTCATATTCATCTCACCCTTTTATCTATTGTAACATTTTTCATAAATAAAAAGTTATTGGTTGCCCAATAACTTAAAGTATCTTTTTGAAATACAATACATCATCCATCGGATTATGATAATACGCCTCACGTTCAACAAATCCTACCTTTTTATAAAGATGAATTGCTGATTGTAAAGGAATAATCGTATACAACACCATTTCCTTATATCCTGCTTTTTTAGCATGCCCTAAAATTTCTAAAACAAGCTTTTTGCCTAATTTATTTTCTCTATATTTTGGTTTTACATACAAACGCTTCATTTCACAGCGACTTTTAGAATGGCGATGATAAGCAACCATTCCTACTACTTTTTCATCTTCTACAGCTACTAAAATTTCTCCTTCAGGAGCTGTATATTTTTTTGCTGGATTTCCTAATTCTTCATCAATATTTTGAAAAGATAAATCACGTCCCAAACGCTTTGTATATTCTATAATTAATTCTTTTACTTGATCTAAATAATCAACACCATTACATATTTCCATAAAATCCTCTATGTACAAATTATTTTTTTTACATATATATTTTCTATAACCTTTGTATCATCCCATATTTTTGAACTTTCAAAAATGATTACTTTTTCTTTTCCCTTTAATATAAAAATATGTTTTTGAATATCTACAAGAGATTTATTTTGGTAAAAGAAAACAATAACTTCCCCATAACATTTCTTTTTATCATTTTTTGTTTTCTTAATGCATTCATTTAATTGTTGTAAAGAAATATCTATTTTTCAATCAACATCAAAATCATTATATTCTTGATATTGGGTACTTTCTTTTGCTTCTATTTCGTCATAATAAGTATCTTTAAATTCATTTTTCTTAAAAATGAAAACACTTTGTTTACTTGCAGGTAAACATTTTATTTTTTGATCTTTTAATGATAGATCAATTGGCTTATTTGAAGTATTTTTCAAAATCAAAATAACTTGATCATCTATTTTCTTTGTTTCAAATGAATATAATTTATTTTGTTGATGACATCCTGTAAAAAGTGTTATCAAAATCATGAATGCACATATTTTTATAATCAATTTTTTCATAACTTTTCTTCCTTTTTATATAATCTACATCGAAGTAAAACTTCTAAAATAAGATCAATAAATACTGTACAAGATATATTGGATAATAATCCCAATATTTATCTTTTACTCTATTCATTTCATGAATTAGATTTTGTATAAAAGCTAATGCAATCAACAGTATTCCTAAAACATTAGAAACTCTAATAATGATCAATCCATAGTTATTTTCCTTATTTAGCAATTGTATAATTTGTCCTACAATACGTATAAAAAAAATAATTTCTATCGCTATCCAATAAAACATAAAATTTCATCCTTTCCTTTACATGCAGGCAAGTGAAAGCCAAATCATCGCAAGACAAAATACAACGACCGCTATTAAAAATAAAGTAATCTATAAAACATACTTTCCAATATTTCTTTTCATATATTTTCTCCTCGTTTTTTATTTTCTTTTCAATAAAAAAAATAATATTAAATCAAGCAATAAAACAATCGAAATCAAAGGATAACCTACTGCAATAACTGAAAGAATAACGCTATGGCCACAATAAGGTACTTTATTCCTTTACCCATTTTCATCACCTCTTTTTTAATTTTCAAATGCATTATACTATATCATCAAAAGATAGAAAAAGATTGCATCTATAAAAGATACAACCTTCTTTACCTAAATTCTATTCAACATTCTTCAACGCTTCATCCATTGGGATTTTCTTGATTTTTCTCATTTGAATCATCATGACAAACAAATAAGAAATAACTGTCATAATAAACATCTTGATATAAACACTACCTTCTACATAGAAAGGAAGCCATCCTGCATATTTTTCAAAAACAATTTTGAAAGCATAAGATAGGATCCATGTTGTTATTCCAAAAGAAAGTAACGTTGAAATCATAATAACAATCGTTGTGGCATGAACATACATTTTTTGTATTTCTTTTGATGTATAACCAAGAATTTTAACCATGGAAATCGATACTTTATTATTTTCAATAATCATCTTTGTAAGAAGATAAATAAGCATAATAAACATCACAATTGCAAATCCTTCAACTAAATAGAACATTTCTCCCATTGAAACATTTAATTGTCTTGATACTTTTGTTAAATCATCTTGAGTAATGGTTGATGCGATATAGTCATCTTTTAAATCTGTTATTTTTTTATTAGAGAAATAACCATTGAAGTATCCTTCTTGACAGTTAAAAACTTCATTAAAATAAGACTTTGACATATAAAGTGCCATACTACCAGGTGCATCATAAATACCTTTAATTTCAAAAGTATAACGTAAATCTTTATAGCTTTCTTTTAAAGAAATACGATCGCCTTTTTTTAAATTATATTTATCAGCAACATCTTTTGAAATATAAACGCCTTTTTTTGGTAATGATTTTATATGAATATATTGACTATTATTTTGTAAACCATAGAGGCTAATATCTTCTTCTATTGTACTTTCTGGAAGTGTTTTTAATGAATAAAGTGAAAAAGCTTCTGCCCCTTTGGTTTTAGTTTTATAGTTATCATACATTTCATCATATTGATCATCAATCAAACTTAAGAAACTATCTCTAAATTCTTGAGGAATCGTTTGAAAAACTTGTTCAATGGCTGTGGTATCAACTGATTCTGGTGTATTTAAAATATATTGATATTTAGCAGTCATATTATTAACAACAATATCTTGATAATGATCGAGAACAGGATGCATATCCATTCCAAACATTAATAAAATAATTGCAAATAAAACACCGACAAATAATGTAACATACCCTGATAAGTTATTTAAAATAACACTTAATCTAAATTGAGAAAAGAAACCTAAACGATGTAAGACGAGTGTTTTCTTATTCTTTTTAGCTTTTTTAATATCTCTTTTCATAAATTTAAGAGGTGATAATTTTAAAGATTTCATTAAAATACCATAGTTAATTAAAACCATCATAATAAATGGAATGATCGTTGTCTTAATAAACGCATCTCCAGACCAAATAGTAACATAAGTTGGTAAACTATAACTTCCATAATACATACCGGCCATGACATCTTTAAAATATGTATAACCTAAAATATTTCCTACAATACAAGCAACTAAAGAAACAAGAATAGGTAATGTCATATATTGAATCAACATTTCTTTTTTTGTATATCCCATAGCGCGAAGTGTTCCAATCATTGGTGCTTCACTTTCAATAGTATTTTTAGTAGTGATTGCAAAAACAAAGGCAAGAATTCCAATAATGATATAAAGTAAAACCGTCATCATTGCCTCATCACCACCCATATCATCACCTGTAAAGTGAATAGCTTGGTTAGCATATTGAGGAATATAATCGTCAATACCTGAAACATTTTTAACAAGTACATTTAAAAAATCATTACTGACATTAACTTCATTATTAATCTTTTTATTATATGTCCACGCATAGTTATAGTAGATTTTAGCATCTTTAAAGCGTTCAAACCCTTCATCAGAAACAATGCCCACACCAAATTTAACAGCATCAAACATTAAATCACTATTTTTTGAAAAGAGAGCACTATAATCTGATAAAGCCACAAGTCCAGTAATTTTTAATTTCTTTTTACCAACTTTGATCGTTTGACCTACTTGATAATTGTTATTATCGGCATACATACGGTCAATTGCTATTTCATTTTTATTTTTTGGAAGTTTTCCATCCATAATACATACTTGATTGACTTTGTTTCTTGGTTTAAAGAGACGAATTGTACTTGTAGATTCTACTTCTTCTTCAATGTAATTAAGATCATAAATTGTGACACCTTCTTTTTCTAAAGTCTTTTTATTTTCTTTTGAAAGAGAATCATTTAAACGAAAATGTCCATCTTCAATATTGTATTTATCAAAACTGTCATTATAAGCTTTGATCATTGAACCATCAGCTACTAAAAATCCTGAAATAAGACCAATAGATCCTTCCATAAACAAAAATATAATTAAATATTTCGCAATTTCATCTTTTAAAATATATGGTAATCTTTTAAATAATGGATTCTTCATTTTACCAATTCAAATCCTTTGCTGGAATTTTATGCGTATTTTTAATATTTTCACGAATACGTCCATCATGCAAATAAATCACACGATCAGCCATGTCTTTAATCGCATCATTATGCGTTACAATAATAATTGTATTACCATATTTTTTATTAACATCTTCAATCAATTGTAAAATATCTTTTGATGTATGATAATCTAAAGCTCCTGTTGGTTCATCACAAAGTAATAAATCTGGATTTTTGATGATCGCACGTCCTATTGATGTTCTTTGTTGTTGACCACCTGATAATTGATTTGGTTGTTTATAACGATGTTCTTTTAACCCTAGTGTTTGTAAGAGTTCTTCTTTATTTAATGGATTTTTACTTAAATATTTTCCTACATCAATATTTTGTTCAACATTTAAATGTGAAATCAAATTATACATTTGAAAAACATATCCCAAATGATTTCGACGATAATTAGTTAAATCTTTTTCTTTTAATGTTGAAATTGTTTTTCCTTGAATCGTAATTGTCCCACTATCTGGTTGATCAATTCCTCCAATAATATTTAGAAGTGTTGATTTACCAGAACCTGAAGGCCCAAGTAAAACACAAATTTCACCTTTTTCTATTTCAAAATCAATACCTTTTAAAACTTCTGTCTTATATTCATCTTCACCAAAGCTTTTTTTAAGATCCTTGATTGATAAAAACATATTATCCCCCTCCTATAGTTAGCCTAATCTAACTAACTATAGGATACTATCCCTTTCCTTTTTTTTCAAGTATCTCAAAGAAAAAAACGGATTTCTCCGTTTTTATAACTCAATATGTTTCATAATGACTTTAGCAATACCATCATTATTATTTGTATCTGTAATTTCATTAGCTACTGCTTTTAATTCATCTGAAGCATTTCCCATAGCCACACCTAAGCCAACATATTCAACCATTGATTTATCATTTTGAGCATCCCCAAAAGCCATCATTTCTTCTTTTTTATAACCCATAGGAATTAAAACACTATCTAAAGCTTTGGCTTTATCAACACCTTTTGCAGTATATTCAAAATAGAAATCAGATGTAAACATACAATTTAGACGATCTTTAAATGGTTCCATCATTTCCTTATAATGTGCTTGTAAATAGTCTGGATCACCAAATGTAAGAATTTTATTGATTTCAAAATCAACAAAGGCTGCTAAATCTCTTTTTTCACATAAGATGTAGTTATTTCCTCTTGATTCATATTGCATCACATTAAATGGTTTTCCTTTATATGTAATTGTATTATCAAAAACATCATTAACATACATATATTCATCTTTATCAAACATTGGTCTTGCTTTAAAATTCTTTAAATGTTCTAAGATTGCTTTACTATCTTCTACTGAAATTGCATGATTATAAAGTGTTTCATGACTTTGACAATCAACCACTTTTGAACCATTGAAGCATACAAATAAACCATGATGATTTTCCATATCTAATTCTTCAGCAAGTTTTAATAATCCACTTGTTGGTCTTCCTGAAGCTAAAACCAAACGTACCCCTTTATCTTGTGCTTTTAATAAGGTTTCTTTAGTAAGAGGAGTAATGACTTTTTCATCATTGACTAAAGTCCCATCAATATCCATAATTATTACTTTAATTGCCATAATCTATCTCCTTTTTTATTAGTATAATAAAGCATTTTTACAACTTCAACATACTTTCATAAAAAGAAAAAGAAACAGAAAATATCTGTTTCTAATGTAATAATGAACGTGTTGAACCTGAAGCAATTAAGAATGTACTTCCATTATGAAGCATGGCGAGCATTTGTGGTGTAAGTAAACCTAATGCTCCTAAAACAATAAAGGATGTATTTAAACCAACAATCAAACGATATTGACTATGAATACGTTTAAATAAGCCTTCTGAAATCATTCTTAAAGCGACGATATCATTTAATGAATTTGATACAAGTGTAATATCTGCAAGTTCACGCGCAATATCTGAGCTATCTTGAAGTGAAATCGAAACATCTGCCATGGATAAGGCTGGTGTATCATTAATACCATCTCCTACCATCACAACGGTATTTCCTTCTTTCTTTAAACTTTCAATATAACTTGCTTTATCTTCTGGTAAAACTTCTGCTCTAAAATCATCTAAATTTAATTGTTTCGCAATTGCTTTTGCACAGTTAGGACTATCCCCTGTAAGCATAATGACTTTATCAAAACCAATATCACGAAGTTCTTGAACAACTTCTTTTGCTTCTGGTTTTAAAGGATCATAAATACTAATAATACCTGCAAGCTTTTTAGCAATGGCTAGATAAATAAGGGAACTTGAACCTTTACTTTCAAGTGAAGAAATCAAATCTTTAATTTCTTGTGTCATTTCTACACCTTCATCTTCAAAGACAAAATGACTGCTTCCAATAATAACATCTTCACCATTTAAGCTTGTCGAAATACCATGAGCAATCACATATTTTACTTCCGCATGTTCTTCACGATGTTTTAAGTTTTCAACTTCTGCTTGATGAACGATGGCATTAGCCACACTATGTGGGAAATGTTCTTCTAAACAAGCCGCAATTTTTAAAACTTCTTCTCTTGTATAATCTTGTAAAGGAACCACATCTAAGACAACTGGTTTTGCATGTGTCAATGTTCCAGTTTTATCAAAAACAATGACATTAGCATCTTTCATGCTTTCTAGATGTTTTCCACCTTTAACTAAAACATTATGCATTGAAGCTTCTTGCATTGCTGAAATCACTGAAATTGATGTTGATAAACGAATCGCACAAGAATAATCCACCAATAAAAGAGCAGTAGCTCTTGTGAGATTTCTTGTAAATGCCCAAACACCAAAGAATCCTAAGAAACTATAGGGAACAATGGCATCAGCCATATGTTCTGCTTTTGATTGAATGGATGCTTTTAATGATTCATTGGTATCAATCATATCAATAATTTTAGCAATACGACTTTCATCTTGTAAGTTTCTAACTTTAACAAAAATCTTTCCATCTTCAATTAACGTTCCTGCATAAACCGTATCATTTAATGTCACACGTTTGCTTAATGGTTCACCTGTAAAGCTTGATTCATTAACCATGGCTTCACCATCAATGATTTCCCCATCAATAGGAACCATACTTCCTGTTTGAACAATAACAGTTTGTCCTTGTTTTAAATCAGACATCGCAATTTCTTGTTCTTGTTCATCTTTATAAATCCAAACTTTATCAAATTTATTCATCAAGCTATCACCTAATTGTAAAGTGACTTTTTGACGTGTGTAATCTTCTAATAATTCAGAAATTTTAAGCATCAACATAATATTGCTTGCTGTATTAAATTCTTTGCGTAATAAAGATATCCCAATACTTGTTGCATCTAAAACTGGAACATCAATACGTTTATTTCCAAGTGAAGCAATCCCCGCTTTAAAATAAGCAAGTGCTTTATAGATGGCAATTCCTTTACCATCAACATTTGGTAAAAAGAGCTTAACAGCATATCTCTTAGCAAAAATTTTAATTAATTCATGTTTAAAGCATGACTTTGAATCACTGATTAATTTCTTTACATTATCTAGTCTAT
>ERZ857785.1503-NODE-1503-length-25012-cov-29.127820_pt1 | contig 25012 bp, 26 predicted proteins | sample MGYA00519763_ERZ857785 | MGnify/ENA primary metagenome ERZ857785 (study PRJEB31778, sample SAMEA3449365) | human gut metagenome | biome: human gut; feature: human-associated habitat; material: faeces | place: United Kingdom | collected 2010/2012 ...
TCAGAGTGAAGCAGTCGATGTCCGGTGCCCAGTTATAACTATTACCCATGCGAATAGTGTTGTATCCGGCTTTTAATTCAACGGGAACTGTGATTTGGTTATGACCGTTATCCTCTCCCAAAGAGTCGATTTTGGTAATGATACCGTTTACGTCCAGTTCTATTTGTCGTCCTTTGCCATATAAATAATGGATGGTCATATCATAGCGTCCGCCATTTTCGCTATATACTTCCCGCCATTCGGCATAGTTTTCAGGTTGTCCGCCAAGGAAACCTACTTTCATTTTGCCGGAGGCTTCCTTATCATGGGCATAAATAATACCTTTAGGATTTTTGCCAAGGTCATTGAAAAGAGGTAGGTAAGCCCATTCCGCTTCGTAGAGGGTCGGTTCCAGACGTGTTTCGCCTTCTATGCGGAGGAACATGGCACTGTGTGCAGGAAGCGTTTGTTCGAAGGTACCGGAGAAGTTTCCTAAATCGCTATGTTTTACCAGATCACGTACTTTTACGTTTCCTCCAAATTCCAGTGAAGAGAACGGCACGGAAAAACTACAGATGGTATCGGAAGGATTGTAAAGAGCTACTGCACGTACATTCCCACGTTTCTGTTCAATATCTTTTACGAGTACATAACCTTCATTTTCATGTTGAGCTACATAAGCCTGTAAGCCCAGCGGGTCTTGGTTGAGGGCGATCAGTTCTTTATTTGTCAGCAGTTCGAGCGAAGAATCCGGCATGTTTTCCAGATTGCATCCGATAAGCAAAGGAGAGCTCATGATACACCACAAACCGAAATGAGCTTCTTCTTCTGTCGGAGTAAGACCTTGTCCACCTACTTTACTGTCGTTGCGGAATCCGATGACCATCATATCCATGTCATTATAATGTCCGTTTCCGGCATAAGCCGACAGGTAGAGATTCTTTCCGACTACATATCTTAATGATCCCCAATGTGCATTAATATCTCCACTGATACGCCAGGAAGTTGCTGCATCTTTAGCCCAAGTGCCCGGGAAGGCCCATCGGCAAATATTGATGGAAACATCTTTGTTTACTTTGTCTATACTGTTCCGGATGGAAGTGTAGCGTTCCTTTTCATTAAGTCCCAGCACATCTCCTCCGCAGTAATCAATTTTGATAAAGTCGAAACCCCAGTCGCCAAAGTATAATTGGGCGTCTTGCGGTTCGTGTCCATAGATACCAGCTCCTACGCCTGCTGCATCATTGTCCCACATGGAGCCACATGTACTGTTGCCCGCATCGGTATAGAGACCGGCTTTCATTCCCAGGCCGTGAACGTAATCCGCAATTGGTTTCATCCCATTCGGGAAACGTTGTTCGTGGGTATGCATAATTCCGTTGTCATCGCGCTTTCCGAAATAGCCGTCATCAACATTGACATAATGATATCCGGCATCTTTCAGACCTTTTTTCACCATCAGGTCGGCTTGATGCTTGATGATGTCTTCGCTGATGTCTACGCGAAATGCATTCCATGAACTCCATCCCATGATGGGAGGATTGACTGTCTTTTCATTCTCGGAAAGGGTAGTTTGAGTTTTTGTGCAGCTGATGCACATAAAAGAAGCTACTGCTACTGTAAAGAGATAAATCCTGTTTTTCATGATATAATAGGTTGTGTTTTATTACATATCCGTCCTGAATTTGTTCAAGTGACTGAATAGAAATAAAGGGCAACTTACTGTACTCCAGAAAGTTACCCTTTATTTTGTCGGAATGAGGCGACTTTCAACTGTATTTTTCTTATTTTACTGGTTTTTGCTTTTGTTGGTTAAAATATATTGATTGTTAAACACTTATGAAAGTAGATAATACAAAGATAGCAAAAATAAAATAGAAAAAACAAAGATTTTGCGGAACAAAAACGGAACAAGTATTGGTTTTGTTTCGTTGAATGTTTATATTTGCCATTGGATTTAAAAGCATTATGATTATGGCAAATATTAAATTTATGATCCGAGACATGGAGTCGGAGAATGAACAGACTATTTATGTAAGTTCTCGTTTTGGGCGGAATGATAAACTCATGTATGCAACGACCTTAAAAGTAGAGCCACTGTTTTGGGATGAAAAAAAACAGCGTGTAAAAAATTCTAAGTACTGCCTCAATAAAGATGATATTAATGCAGCTTTAACGAATATAGAATCAAAGATCAATCTTTTTATCACGGATTCGGCCTCTAAGGGTAATCCAGTAACAAAGGACGATTTAAAAAACTTACTTGATGTTCATTTTGGAAAGAAAATAGCGGCAGCGCATGATTTTCATTCTTTTTTTGAGGAGTTTATACGCTTGTGTGATACACGGATAAGCCCGCATAGGGGCGGGCAAACGATCGATTATAAGACGAAGCGGGAATATGCACGTACTTATTATTATATTCAGGAATACGAGAAAAAAAGGAAACTACGGTTGGATTTTCGTAATATAAATCAGTCTTTTTTTAATGATTTTGTAGCTTTTTTGCAAGAGCTTGAATTAAGCACTAATACGATATGGCATAAAACAGTAAGTCTTAAAGCCGTAATGAAGGCTGCTAATGAGCAAGAACTCACGGATAATACAAAATATAAGCTGTTTAAAAATGTTTCAGAGGAAAGTCAAGCAATAGCGTTAAGTGAAAATGAACTTGATTTGCTGGCTCATTTTGATTTCTCACATTCTTTTAGGTTGGAACGCACACGGGATTTGTTTCTTATAGGGTGTTGGACGGGATTACGTTTCTCTGATTTCACACGCATTAGAGAGGAAAATATAAAAAACGGAATGTTAACGATCCAGCAACAAAAAACAAATGAATTTGTTACAATTCCATTGCATCCTGTATTTCTTCGTATTTGGGAAAAATATAAAGGTATTCTCCCAAGTAATATAAGCAATCAAAAGTTTAATGACAACCTAAAAGATGTGTGCCGGGAGGCAGGATTGAACGAGCACGTTTTAAAATCGATAACTAAAGGAGGAAAAAAACAAACGACTATTTATGAAAAATGGCAGCTTGTTTCCTCACATACAGCCAGAAGAAGTTTTGCGACCAATTTATATAAATCTGGTTTTCCAAGTATTAGCATTATGCAGATTACCGGACATAAAACAGAAAGTAGTTTTTTGAAATATATTAAGGTGACAAGAGAAGAACACGCCAGAATGTTGATGATGCATTGGCAAAAGAATGGAAATTTATTAAAAGTGATGTGACATGGAAAACATACGAGCTTTTTATAATGACGTTATTAGCAAGATAATACAGTTTAATTCAGATGCAAAGGTAGGACATTCAAGGTCATTCTATAAAGATGGAGCATATAATGTATTTCCGAGCGTTTTAATAGATAGTGACCTTATGTATAGGACTTTAGATAATATAACTAATAAATTTTTGACTTTACTCAATAACGAGGATAGAAAGATATATGCCGGTCTATTAGTAAAAAACATCAATGCTTACAAAGTTGTAGCAAGAGAACTTATAGATGATCTCTTGCATGATAAGGTTGTTGTAGAAATGAATTCTGGTGTGTATTATGTGAAATCAGAGTCAGAAGTTTCTATAGAACAGAATGAAGATATTGAAAATGAACGTTTATCATATCTTTATAAAGAAGATTTGCATCCATTTGAAAGTCTGTTTTTCCAGATTCTATGTGATTTTGGGATTACTCTCGATGGGAATAGTTTACAAGAGGAATTTCCAAGAATTGATTTAGTAGACATCTTAAAATCTGAAAATAAATCAGGTCCCACTAGAGGGCAACAATTTACAACAAAAAGACAGACTCTCGCTATTGTAGAACTATTATCTGAATTAGGAATCAATACTGGTAGTATAGATAAAACTGCTATTGCTGATTTCATTCAATTCTTAACAGGTAGACAAACTGAATTACTTCCTCAAAATACTACAGCTTATAAGTTAATCGAAAGAAAAGAACCTGATTCGAAAAAGGAAATTAAAAGTTTTAATAGTGATAGTGAGTTCGTTGCTTCATATTTTGAAAAGGTCGGGTTATTTTCTTTAGCTGATAAAGTCAGAAGAGGGAAAATTTGATATTCCCTTAAAATTTAGGATATGCTTAGGATGTCCTAACGTTTAAAACACAGGCAAACTTTGCTCCATAATCAAAAAAATAAAAGTTTATGGAGCAATTTATTTCTAATTCAAATGCTATGCTTATTCAAGGCATGACGGAAAGAAGCCTTGAAAGCATGATTAGTCGCCTTCTTGATGAAAAGTTGGCAACTATAATAGAATCTACTCCCAAAGTAGAAAAACGTCCTGATAATGGATTGTATAGACGCAAAGAAGCTGCAGCTATCTTGCGTGTCTCTCTTGTTACTTTAGATCATTGGACAAAGTTAGGCATTATTAATGCTAGACGGGTAGGTACACGTGTTTATTATACCGATAAGGATATTAATGACGCAATGAAAAAAGTATCTAAATAAGAAAGGGGCTGACTATGGAAGAAAAGAAAAAGGCAGCCTCCACGACCGCCAATCTCCTCAACAACAGGAGCAAAGATAACAAATCATCTCGAATAATTCAACAGGTACGATCTATTTTCTTATCTGGCCGGAAAGTAACGGCAAAAGAAATCAACGCTGAAACAAATTCGAATGATGCCAGACGTGTAATCTCCACCCTCCGTAATGATGAAGGCTGGGACATTAAAGACGTTCGTCTGGACGATAGAAGAAAACTATACTGGTTAGAGCCGGACAAACGGCAAATGTCTATTGATTGGGAGGTTAATGGCAATGAGTGAAGCAATAAAACAGATTGTTAGCGAATTTGAAAAGCCTGTGATTGAGATTCCATCCGATATAATGGATGCTATTCAATGTAGCCGCCTGGACTTATCACAAAATATACCCGATCCGCAAATGCTCGTATCAAAAGGAAACCTACCTGTATGTACCCGGGGAAATTTTTCTTTCGTTATTGGTTTACCCGGTGCAAGAAAGAGTTTTCTATGTTCCGGTATTGCCGGGGCGTTCCTGAATGAAAACGGGTGTATGGGATTAGACAACCCGAACGGATCTGGAAAGTTACTTTGGATTGATACGGAGCAAGCACCGGGGCACGTGGCGAAGATCGGGCGGAGACTACACCGCATTGCAGGGCTTCCAACTAACATCAATTCAGATAATATCATTATTCACATGTTGAGAGAGTATCAGCCGCCAATAAGACATAAAATCTTTTATGCGTGCATGAATCTATATCATCCTGATTTTGTCGTTCTTGATGGAGTTAGTGATCTAATAGCCGACCCTAACAGTTCGGAGCAATCAACGTCTGTAATTAATGATTTGATGGCTTTTACAAAGGAATATGATTGCCACGTTCTGACAGTCATTCACGCCAATGTAGGAAGTGAAAAAGCCCGGGGACATCTTGGATCGGAGGCTTTGCGGAAGTGCGAAACAGCGATTTTTGCGGAGGCTAAAGGAGATGTAACGTTGTGCAAATGGGCTAAAACTAGAGATATGCGACCGATGGACTTTGCATTTATAGTTTTGGAAGGGCTTCCCGTTGAAGCTGAATACATGCCCATTGAAGCAAAAACGGATAAACTACAACAGACTTTATCAAGTATCATGCCTCAATATCCGGCAACTATAACCTATTCGGATTTAAGACAGAAACTAATGCTACATCTTGGAGTGAAAGAAAGAGCGGCAGAAAAGAATGTTACGAAAGCGGTAGAGAATGGATATATTATCAAAAATCAGGTAGGCTGTTATTACCTGCCAAAGATTGAAAAAGCTAATGATACACTACCATTTTAATAACCGTTACCGTACCGTACTTTTCTACCGTACTCATCACCCCTTCTATAGAAGGGGGTGAATACGGTTAATACGGTGTACGGCAAAAATACGGTAAAAATACGGTTATTAATACGGTGCTATAAAATTTAAAGATTTTGATTTATGAGTGAACATACATATCACCTACAAAAATACGCAGGAACGAGTACCCGCCACACCTGCCCGCAATGCGGACATAAAGGAGAATTTACTTATTATGTTGATGAAAGGAATGTTCCTATTGATGAATCGTGCGGACGTTGCAACCGGGAACGTTGCGGCTATCATCTGACACCTTCGGAATATTTCAAGGCACACCCGGCCGATAAACGAAATGAGTTTACCACATGGAAACAGCCGGAACCACCTAAAGCAATTCCCATATCTTATCTACCTTCTTCGTTGTTGGCAACAGATACACACCGAGACAGAAACAATCTATTCCAGTTTATGTCTAAAGAGTTCGGAGATGTTGAGGCAAACCGGGTGTTTGATCTCTACCATGTCGGGACATCTCGCCACTGGAGAAACAATGACGGATTATCTACCACCTTTCCACAGATTAACGAAAAAGGCAAATTATGCCAACTAAAGGTTATGGCTTATAATCCCAATACGGGAAAACGGATGAAAAAACAAGACCGGGCGGAGATGTGGAGCGATAAGGCGCAAAAGTATATTCCAGATACTCGACCGATGGATAAGATTTGGTTTGCCGGGAAAACGCTTCTCAAAAACTATGAGGCTAATCTTCAGCAAACATTCTTCGGTTGCCATTTAATAAAAACCTCATCCCGGATAGGAATTGTTGAAAGTGAGAAATCAGCCCTTATATGCTCTATTTTGATGCCCGAAATCACTTGGATAGCATCAGGAGGCTGTAACGGATGCAAATGGACGGAAACAGCCGTTTTCAAGCCGTTATCAGGCAAAAGAGTAGTTTTATATCCTGATAGTGGAATGTTGGCAAAATGGGAAGAAAAAGCCGAAATATTGCACAGCGCCGGAATAGATGTAACAGTTAGCCGGATATGTGAAGGACTACCGAATAACTGGGACGTGGCGGACGTTCTTCTTCGGGAACGACATACACAGAAAGGTATGAATATTGGTGAAATAATGGCTTATGCCAAAGAAATAGGAGTTTCCCGGCAAATAACATATAACGTTTGAGTATGGAAATAGAAATAATATACGGGCAAGTGATAGCGAAAGCAAATAACTATCAAGCCGTACCGGGCAAAGACGGTCAGAAACGGATCATCAAAAACGACCGGATCAGGGAGTATGAGAAATCCTTCTGCCTACAATGCAAGAAGTATCGAGGAAAGCGCATTTCCGGTCGTTTCAAGCTATTTATTCGTGTATGGCATGGGAATATTCGCTTCGATCTGGATAATGCCTTAAAAACGATCCTTGATTGCTTGCAAATGGTGGAGGCTATTACAAATGACAGCCTTTGTTTTGAGATTCATGCGGAGAAACGGATAGACCGACGGAATCCGAGAGTAGAGTTTGGTATGGAAGAGATAAACGAGCAAAAAAATATATTCAGCCAAAATAAAGCGAGCGAAAATCACTTTCATCTGTCAGATGAGCAAGAGTACCCAAAAGAGTAAATTATCATTTTCGCTCACCTTAAAATGAGCGAGAGCAACATTTAAAAGTTATGGAAGCAATTAAAGAATTAAAGAAAGAGTTTATTAAGAACAAAGAGCGATTTATCCAAATCGGATATAATCCCCAAACTGAAGTTTACTTATACAAGCGTATATTTCCAGGAGGAGCAATCGTTTATGAAGTGTTCAAACGCAAGATAAATAAACGGTTTAACTGTGTTAGCTATCCCGGTAACAACGCCTTTGGTTATTGGGCTTTGACATTCCCCAAATATGAGCAAGCGAGATATTATTTAGATAATGGGTTTATAAAACCCTCGTAAGTTTATTTTTAAAAGAATCATTTAAACAAATGCCCATTAAACGAGGAAAAGTATTATCAGATAGGTGTTTGTCTAATCGTTGCAAAAGAATTAGAGAACAAATATTTTATTAACCAATTTAATTTTTTAGGTCATGAAACAAGAAACATTTTTCGGAGTAAGAAAAGATAGTGAAAAACATCTTTATGTGAGAAGATGTGACAACAACGAAGTCCTTATCACTAAAACAGTAAACGGGGAATCCATAACAGAAGAGAACACCGTACACCTAAATGCGGAAGAAGCCCGTAAACTGGGGATTCAGTTGCTAAAATTAGGTAGTGAAGAACTGCCAAAATCTGGAATAGATCTTAAAACGGAATCTTTCGTAGACAAAATCACGGTATACAGAGGAATAAACCCGGACGAAACACCGGCCAATCTCGCAGTTATCACCATTGATGAAAGTGATGAAGCCAGACAAGTAAGGGAAGATAGCGGAGAGGAGCCCGGCTTTTCCATTGAAGGCGAAGAACTGGAAAAACTCATTTCCGCACTGGCAAAGATTGTATAACCGATACCGGGTAGGTCTGCTTCGGATGGTCTACCCGGTATAAATAAAAAATATGCTATGACAAGAGACGAATTATATATCAATAACACAAAAGCCGATCTTAACAAGACGGATATTACTTTGAGCTATAAGAGTAACCTGCTAACCGATATTAGTAAAATTATAAGTAATAGGAGTTATACGATCAGGTTGCCTAAAACAGCAAAGAATCTGGCTTTGATTGAGTGTTCACATCTTCCCAGCTCAATAAGCCGTTATCCTTACCTAAAGCATAAAGGAACATTATTGCGAAATGGTGTTGAGATGATTAAAAATGCCAATGTAGTACTACTAGAAACTGGCGAAACAATAGAGGTTGCTCTTACATGGGGAAACGTCACAAACTTTGCTGGCGTGGTAAACGATGGCAAGAAGCTAACGGATATTACGCACGGGACAGTGGAAGGCGTGGATTGGGTAGTATGGAGTAATAAGGGAAGCAATTCAGCGCAATTTCCACTTATCGACTACGGGTTTAACTCCGATGATCCGAACGTGTGGTATCATCCTGTAGTGACTGTGAAATGGATTTTAGACAAGATTCAGGAGCAAAGCGGAGTGACATTTAATTTCCCGTCTGACAAGCTTACTGTTATAAATAAAATGATTATTCCTCTTTTGACAAGGAATGATTCACAAGAGATATATGATGCCTACCCAATGACTTTAAAAGTAACAGGGTATGATTCATCAATAATCAAATTTGAAGCTGTAGGAGATAGTACCCAACAGTATGTTAGCACTAATGGGAGCCGGGATATTTACCCGAAATTTGATTCAACATTGAAACTGAAAGGAACAATAGAAGTTTCATACACTTACTCACAGGGGATTGATTATTTAAATACGCCTTTTCAAATCACAGTTTATAGCACACCGACCAAGCAGGAGGAAATAATAAACATATATAAGCCGGCTGCATATATAGAACCGCCATATATTCGGCTAGTTTATAGCTTTGATACTTCTGCTACAGTTTATAAAGATGGATATTTTATAATATCAAGTGGAAACGGAAAACAACCGATAAATAGTGTATCAGGGAGTTTATCAGTAACGATAACAGAAAGAGAAGAGGATGTTTTACTAGGTGAGAAATTTCCCCTAGTTCCCAATCTTCCAGACATCAAGCAAATAGACTTCATTAAAGCCGTTGCCTCAATGGTCGGTTTGTTTGCCTTACCGGATGGCGAAAACGGGATCAAGTTTATTCCCTTCGATAATCTGTCTGCAAACAAATCTAAAGCTGTAGACTGGACGAATCGTGTGATAATGGCTTATAATAGCGTAACGCCAAGAAACTTACAGTACACCCTTGATAACATTGCTCAAAACAACTGGTTCCGGTATAAAGAAGATGATAATGTCATGGGAAACTATGACGGAAATATCCAGGTTGATGATGCCACGATTGAGTACGAACGTGATGCCATCACTTTGCCTTTCTCCGCCTGCAGTACAAAAGGAGGCGTTGCTTATATTCCTCTTTATTCTTATAACGAGGAAGGAGAGTTGGAGTATAACAAAACAAATCCCCGGATATTATTGCTTGATGGCACGAAGGGAATATTCAAGGGGCTAGAATGGACTACCTTAATTGCAAATAACTATCAGACGTACAAAGGGCTAATCAATAATGCAAAGGTAGTGACCGAGTATATCCGTCTTAACAGTATCGAATTGCGGGACTTAGAGATGGATATACCGGTTTATTTGGCTCAATATGGTTGTTATCTGGCTATCATAGAGATAACGACCAAAGAAAACGATATATGCGAGTGTAAACTTTTAAAATTGTAATGTCATGGAAGAAAATGTAGAAGAAAAGATTCGGAGTATTACCGAACAGGCCAATCAAACTAGAAAAATGCTTTTAGAAGAGTATTTGGGACATTCTATCTCTATGGAGGAGGCTATAAATATGGAAATACCGGACGAAGCTCTGGATCATCTGGGAGATTTGTAATTTAATGATTTAATATAAAATGATTATGACAGAAAAAGATTTATTAAACAACAGAGAAGCCATGAAATTAGCTTTGGCTTTTGATAAGATGGCCAAAGAGTATAAAACTACTATTCAGAAAATAGTAGCAGAAGGCAAACGAGTTACGGAATTAATCCAAAACAACCGGATGGAGGCTGTATCAACATTATCAATGATCGAGAATCTGATAAATGAACATGAACCGGATTCCGAAAAACGTAAAAAAATGCTTTCACTCCTGGATAATCTGAATATCAAAGGAGATAGCAAAACTTTCCCAGCCCTTGTTATGGCTTTATTTTTTGCAAGTAACGGAGTATTAACCGAAAAATAGAAAAGAGTTATGAAAAATGAAAATACAGTAGAAAAAGTATTAGAGATAAAAGTCCGATATGATGATGCGATCCGGAACATTGCAAAATACCGGGCGGCTATTGACGATTTGAAGAAGGAAGAGGCAGAGTATAAAAAAGCCTTGAAGGACAAGAAAATATCACAAGAGGAGTATAATGCCAAGCTCGTAGAAACAGAAAAAAAGATGATGCACGCTAAAGACGTGGTTCAGACGCTTACTAAAGATGTTAGAAATAATATAAAGATTGAAAAGGAGCAAACAGGTAGTTTAAAGCAACTCCGAGCACAATTATCCAATCTTACATCAGAGTATGACAGCCTTTCGGAAGTAGAAAGAAAAGCAAGCAGAGGGCAGGAACTTAAAATCAAGATCAACGGTATAACAGATTCACTCAAAGAAGCGGAAGGAGAAACTCAACGTTTCTACCGAAGTGTCGGAAGCTACGAAGAAGCCATAAAAAACGCTCTGGGAATGAATAACTCTTTTGCTGATTCCCTGCTACGTATGGCAGACAATGCCAAAAGCGGTTCCGGTCTTTTCTCCAATCTAAAAACGGAAGCTTCCGCCTTCGGAAATACCCTAACTTCCCTTTTAAAGAATAAAGTATTTTTAGGCATCGCAGGGATAGCGGGTGCTGGTGTTGTCTTTAAATGGTGGTATGATTACAATAAAGGTTTGGTTGAAGCTACAAAGTTAACAAGGCAATTCACTGATAAATCAGGGGATGATTTGAAGGCTTATCGAAGTGAAGTGCAAGCTCTGGCAGACTATTACGGGAAAGACTTTAAAGAAGTGCTTATTTCCGCTAATACGGTATCAAAACAATTTGGTATCACTTCCGAGAAGGCTTTGCAAATAATAAAAGACGGATTTATAGCCGGAGCAGATGCGAATGGCGAATTTCTGGATAGCCTGAAAGAATACCCGGCATATTTCAAAGAGGCTGGAATATCTGCCGATCAGTTTGTAGCCATCATCGCAGAGACCAACAAGCAGGGGATATTCTCCGATAAGGGTATAGATACGATTAAAGAAGCAAATATACGGCTCCGAGAAATGACAGATTCCACTGCCGCAGCATTAGAGGGGATCGGGCTAAATTCGAAGAAAATACAAAAGGAGTTACAAAGCGGGTCTATTACTACTTTTGAGGTTATGCAACTTGTTTCTGATAAATTGAATGAGCTTCCGGAAAGTTCCGCTGCTGTTGGTACTGCCATTGCTGATATATTTGGCGGCCCGGGAGAAGATGCAGGTTTGAAGTATATCCGGACACTGAAAGATATTTCTACCAATTTGGATGAAGTGAAAGCTAAGGCCGGAGAGTTAGGACGTGTCGAAGAAGATTTAATTAATTCTCAAACCGAATTAACAAAAGAGATTGCTTTGCTGTTTGATGCTACCGGAGGATCATTTGAGAAAATGACAACTAAGATTAAGCTATTTGTGAACTCCGTTCTTTCAGAACTAATTAAAGAGGTTAGAGGGCTGTTTGATACCGTAGAAACTATATCCAATAGAGAAGAAGCCATTGCAAAACGATTAGGAGAGACTATTGGGACAGACATGGCAAAAAAGAAGTATATTGATATAGAAAAAGCTCGGAAAGAATATATTAAACAGGGAATATCCGACAATGAAGCTTTAGAGAAAGCAAAACAAGATCAACTAAAGATTCTCGAATTATCATTGGCACAAGAGGAAGAATATTTCCAAAAGACTATAGATATAAACGAGAAATACAATAAAGAACTAAAAGATGCTTCAATTATTAGACAAGGACTAGGGTTAGATCGTACTAATAAAGAAATAAATCAGGATATTAGCAAATCTTGGAAAGAGCGAATGAATCAATTATCTGTTGTTGAATCTCTAAGAAAACAAATAAATGATATAACGAATTATGAGCCTACAAGCAAAGCAACGGGGGGTATCACCAGTGCTGCCAATATTGAAGCAAAAAAGAAAGAAATTGCCGAATTGAGGAAAGCAGAAGATGAAGCCTTAAAACTGATAAAAGATAGCCGGAAACGCCAAACGGAAGAGATCGAACTACAGTATTCCCGCCAGATAGAGGATCTTAAAAAGCGTATTAAAACGGAGGAGGATTTGACACCTAAAGCAAAAGAGGCCATCAATAAGCAAATCACTTCATTAGAAGCACAAAAACAGCAGGCACTAAAGAAGCTATCCGATGAAGAATTGCAGAAGGAAATTGCCAACCGCCAGAAGCTTATAGAAATACAACTTGAATCTGTAAAGAAAGGAAGCGAACAGGAATATCAACTGAAGATGCAGCAATTAATTGCGCAACGGGATTTAGACCTTTCTAATACCGAACTTACCGAACAGATGAAATTTGCCATCCGTGAAAAATATAATAAGAAAATTGATGATCTTGTAAAACAACATGATGCGGACTTACTGAAAAAGCAACAGGATGCAATGAAACTTCGCTATGAAACCGAGATTGCAAAAGTGTACAATGATGAAGCGGAAGTTTATCGTATCAGATTAAAGCAAAGAAAGGAGGAATTAGACGCCATCCAACAAATGGAAGGAGAAAGTATAGAAGCTTTCAATCTTCGTAAGCTGGAGCTTAAAAATGCCTATCTCGATGCAGAAAAAGAACTAGCTGATAAAGAAGTAGAAATCGAAACACAGAAATCAGAAGCTATTGGAAATCTTATTGGTGGAATCTCTTCCTTGTTGGAGTTGGCAGGAGAAACTAATGAAGAAATGGCACGTGCCGCAAAACTATTAGCGATTGCAGAAGTTGCCATAGCGCAGGGAGTAGCTATTGCAAATGCTGTTAAAACGGCTACCAGTTCAAGTGCAACATGGATAGATATGCTTGCAGCCATTGGAACTGTTGTTGGTGCTGTTACTGCTATGATGGGAACTGCTATGAAGTCTATTAAATCCGCCAAGTTTGCAACCGGTGGACTAGTTACTGGGCCGGGAACCGGAACGAGTGATAGCATACCGGCACAACTAAGTAACGGAGAATCGGTAATGACAGCAAGAACTACGGAGTTATTCGCTCCGATACTTTCCTCATTTAACCAAATGGGAGGCGGTGTTCCGATAAACATCACCGCATCAAGTAATCAGACCATGGGAGAGGATATGTTAGCAAGAGCTGTAGCAAAAGGAGTCCAGATGATGCCTAATCCGGTGGTATCTGTAACTGAAATAAACACAGTTGGAAAACGAGTTGAAGTACTTGAAAACCTAGAAAGCTTATAATATATTATTAAAAACTATTGAAGATATGGCAAAATTTAATGAAGAAACAATTCAAAAGTGCGTTGACTGGGTATGTGAAAACGGACTTATAGATTATGGCGGTGCAAAGCTTATTGACTTCTGTAATGTAATGGGAATCGGAAAGAGTACCTATTACCGGTGGATGGAAAATGAAACTTTCGGGACTGCTATAAAAAAGGCGAAAGAAGATTTCAAAAACGGGTTAGAACGCAATGTAGTTTCTTCCCTTGCAAGGTCTGCCATCGGGTATGAATACGAACAAGTTTCTTCCGAATACTACATGGAAGGCAAGAAAAAGAAGTTGAAAAAGGAAGTTAGAAAAAATGTCCGTGTTGAGCCTAATGTAGGAGCCGGAATATTCCTTCTCACAAACCTTGCTCCTGACAGATGGAAGAACAAACAGAACACCGAGCATTCCGGAGAAGTTTCTACCGGATTGACCGTTGTAGTCAAGAATCAGGAAGAAGCGGATTTAATCAAACAATTAAAAGAGCATTAGTTATGTCTGCACCTAAAGGAAACCAATTTTGGAAGTTGAGAAACAGGCATGGGAGAAGCAAGCGTTTTGCTTCTCCTGAACAGTTGTGGGAAGCAGCCTGTGAGTATTTTGCCTATTGTGACAGGACTCCATGGAAAGTAATCAAGAATAAAACGAAAGGAGAAATAAAGGAAAAAGAAGAAAGCCCTACACAACGTCCTTACTCTCTGACCGGGTTAATGGCTTATTTAGATGTTAGTAAGTCCTTTTGGAACGATTTTAAAAAAGGTAGTCATGAAGATTTTTCCGTAGTCATTACACGCATAGAGAATGTCATCAGGACACAACAATTAGAAGGTGCTATTGTTGGTGCGTTTAATCCCAATATAGTTTCCCGAATTATAGGTCTTTCTGATAAACAAAAGGTAACTCATACCATCAACAGTAAAGAGTTTAAAGGCTTTGATTTCTTACCTTATATTCCCAAAGCAGATGAAAGTATATGAGGTTTTAGCATCAAGCCGCTTTCTACTCGCTACAATGAACAGAAACGGAGTGAGCGCAGATGATATAATGTATCTTGATATGTTCTATGAGTATAGAGATATGCTTGCAGAAGGACGAAAAGAAACCGAAATTCGGGACTTTCTTGCAAACAAGCATAAATTATCAGCCTCAACAATAAAAAGGATCATAAAACGTCTGAATGATGAATATAAATTATAGTTTTAATGGCTAAGTATAAACAAAAGTCCCGAACCAATCAAGGAACGGGGCTTATTATTTCTCTCATTTCAGCCTTTGCCAAAGGGGAAAGTTCTTTCATATAATTACATTTAAAAGCGGCTGATTCCAGGTCAAGCACATCATAACGGACGCCGGAACGTAACTTTTCATCAACATCTTTATATTTCTTCACTATGCCAGCTTTTACCCATTTAGTAACATTTCCTTTGCCATACCGGATATGTGCCTGATTTTGAGATATAAATTGAGATTCTTTGAATAAGCTAATTCGTTCTTTTTTACGACCCAGATTTTCTGCAAATTCTACTAGCTTAAACAGCAATTCTTCGGATATGGCTACAATCATATTAACATTTATTTTTACCACATCACTCATAAGACTTAGGAATGTTCAAATATTGATATTTAATTCTATCTAACAGATGAAATACAGGAAATGTAAGTGCATAATAATCTGTAACACCATTTACAGCAACTAATTTCCAATATGAGTAATATGCAGTTTTTTGAATATTGAATGTATATTTATTATCATAAATTAATAATTCATGTTGTTGTTTCTCCGTTATTGATGGATATAAAAGACATAATACTTCATTTATAGCTGTAAAATTCTTCCTATACGGAGATAATGGTTCTTGTATAGAACAGGCTGATATCGCATTAGAAACTTCATAATCATCTACAAACATTTTTTTCAAAACAAGAAATAATAATCCTGCATAATCACACGTTTTATGAAAATCGTCAAGAGTCTTTGTTGGTATTATCTCAATATGTGCTTCTTGAATTTTTGTTATTGTTCTAACATTTATTTCCCCACAATTAATCATTACCTGAATAATGTCAAGATAGCGTTCAAAAAATTCACTTCTTACATCAGGCGGCATATTTATTTGACTGAATAGAATATTTATGACTTTCACAAGATCATTCCTTATATCAAAACGAAAGATTTCCGTTGAATAGAATTTATCAATATATCCATTGAAAGCTTTATTGGTTCCATTGATATGTACAAAGCAATCACGCAAATTATTTATATCACATACTATAATAATTTTATCAAACCCAAATTTATTCTCTCCTGTACCCGTTTCATTGTCATTTGTAGACAAAATATTTAACAAGCGAAAAGACTGTAATGGTTCAAGACGATCAAAATCATCTATCAACAAAATAGTTTCTTTTTGCTTATTCTCTAATTTGCTAGCTTTAATAAGCATTTCTCTTATCAAATTAGATATGTCGTTCATTTCATAACTAGTACCTATCTCATTCTCTAAATCGTTTAAAAATTGTTCGATTTTAGTCTTTGGAGAATCATCTTTGTAGTCTTTGTATATATTCGCAATCACTTCTATTGCTTTACCTAACTTTACTGTATTCTCATCAATAAGTGATGCTACTTCCAAAATACTTTGCAATAACTTAAGCGCATTACTTTTCACCGACCTACATATTGTAGAAACTTTTTCAAAATCAGTTCTTTCAATCGTAATCCCAGTCCCCAACAATTGAATTAATATGTCGAATTTTATTAACTCGTAAATGTCTTTATTAGTTGAAGTCACATAATTTACTGGGAATAGTTTACATACGTAATATTTTTCCTGTTGTTCTGGATCATTAAAAAAATTATTTAAAAATGTAGTTTTGCCACTTCCAAAACAACCTGAAAAAATAATTCGTTGGTTATTTGTATTATTTAGATGAGCCTGAAATTGCTCCATCATACCCTTTGTTTCTATTTGACGCATAAATATTTCTGTATTATTCCTCACTTTCTATTCTAATCTCCATAATAAGAACAAAACGAATTTATTCTTTAGATTATTCCGGTTCGTAACCCTAATAATAAGATTGTGTAATACCCTTAAATATAACTTCTCTATCATCTACCTGGTTGGTTAATCTTTGATGTAACAAAGTCCGTAGTTCCAGGTCGTTAATCGGGCTTCTTTCCATAGCTTGCAAATAGAGAACCTTATCTACATTCTGCCAATCGATCACCATGCCAAGACGTTTTTTAAGTATCACATCAAGATACATACAATTAGCAAAACGAAAGTTTCCCTTTACTATATTCAACGTACGCACCTGTTCAGCAAACCTGTACAACCCATCGAACAAATAACGGTGTATGTCACACAATCCCTTTACGGTTCCCACCTCAATACGATCTATATCTCCAGTTTCAAACAAGGCATGAGCTTTTGCAAAGCTCAATTTATCTATTTCATTTGTATTCATACCCTATTGCATTATAGACAAATATCTTTGTAAAGAGGCTATTTCGGCCTCAACAACAAGTTTTTGAAAGGCTTCCGGCTCATTCTCTGTATGAGATTCTTCCAGTGCTTTATAATAACTTATTTTATCCTCATTGCTACCTTTTAAAGTAACCAATGTATACCCATTCCGTAAAAGATAAAGATTCATCAATAAACGTGACGTTCGCCCGTTTCCATCAATAAACGGATGAATACGTACAAGTTCGTCGTGAAGATATGCGGCTATAAGTACCGGATGTACTTTTTCTTCCTCCATCTGCCGGAACTTTATCATAAAATCCTCCATTTGCTTCTGTATTAAATAAGGTTGTGGCGGCATGTGGGTACTACCGGAAATCATGACGGGAACGGTGCGATACCGCCCGGCATTTTCACGATCTATTCCGTGCAAGATAAGAGCGTGTATTTCTTTGATAGTGCGTTCGCTTATCTCTATATCTTTCTTCGCTATATCTTTGATATAATCAATAGCCTCGCTATGATTGATAGCCTCCAGATGTTCACGCATAGATTTGCCGGATATGGTAACTCCTTCATTTACTACTAGAGCGGTTTCCTGTAATGTAAGGGTATTGCCTTCGATTCGGTTACTTTCGTAAGTGTATTCTATATCTAAGGCATCCTGTATCTTTTCCAAAGCATCTTCCGGTAATGGACGTAAAGCGGATAATTCTCCTTTGAGTGTGTCAGCTTTATCTAACAACAGTTTTAAATCTTCATTCATGACTATTCTACTTTGATACTATAAAACAATTTCTCCGCTTTCTATTCTATCCAGCAACCGGGACAAATCCGGCACACTATTTATATTGTAACTGGTATCTCTTATGCGGATTACTCCAATAATACCACCGGAAGAAGAAGGTGCAAACAGCTCTGTAATATCAACCTCTAAAGCATTGGCAATCCTTTCCAGTGTTTCAAGCGTTGGATTTCCATTGATAGCCCGGCTTAAACTTTCTTGCTTAATACCCATCTTTTCCGCAAGCTGGCTCACTGTGATGCCTTTTTCTTTACATACTTCTTTTATTCTCATGATAATGACATTTTAAGTTATAATTCAATTTATGTGCAAATATAGGAATAAATAACTCAAAAGTTATATCTCATAGTTAAATATAGTTTAAAGCATCATTATTTTTCATTTAGATAATTGTAATTATGATATTAAGAGTTATATTTGCACTATAATAATAACAATAAAAGTTATAAAGATATGGCACGTTACGATTTAAGCAAGATAATGAAGAGAGCTTGGGCACTATTTACGAATGCCCGTGTAAAGTACCCGACATTTGCCGATGCACTCCGTAAATCTTGGAGCATGGCAAAGTTTGAGGTTAGAGTAGCCGAAGAACGCCAAGCAATCGAAGCGGAGACTAAAGCACGTGAAGCAAAGGTACGTGAAGAGAACGAGCAAGCCGCAATTAGTTCGGTTCTTCTTCAGGCACAAATCGAAGCCGATCGGATCAGAAGAGAAGCGGAAGCCAAAGCGGAACGCATGAAGGGCGAGATAGCAGCACGCAAAGAGGGCATCTCTTACAATGAGTATCAAAGCCGTATTAGCCGTGCAATGGGCTACGGGTGTGGTTCCTATTGCGGTGACTAATATCTACTGCATATATCACCTGAAGTACTGGTTCGTGAGAATAGGTGCTTCTCTTTCACTGAATTATTAACCGGATGGGATCGTAAAACGCTACCCCATCATAAAACATATACAATGACAGAAACAAAGGTTTACAAGCTCCACGAGAGCAAGCAAGTAGAGGATATTACTACCATGCTAAAGATAGAAGGAATAAAGCATAATGTATTCGAATACGAAGAGTACACAGCAATAGAAGTAACCGGCACACCATTAGAGATAATAAGAGCCTCCACGATATACCAACAGGTTACAACCATTAAGCTATAACGAGATGGAGATATTGATAGTATTTGGATGCCTATACACCGGCTATAGGATATTTAGGAGAAAGGGAGAACACTTCTTTGATGTTTAATCAATTATGAACGCTACACTAATTATTTGTATCATCCTTCTTGCTTTTTGCGTCTGGGATGAAATTTTTAACGATAACAACAGGAATCAATCAATATAAAATATAACTATGGAAATGGTAATAGAGCCCGCTAGCAAAGAACGGACAGAGCAAGGAGAGCAGTTTATCGAAAGACTACTAAAGATTCTACAAAACAACGATAAAGTAACGGTTAACGTAATGTATTGCCAGACTTGCGTTATTGACAGGCTGGTAACTGTAGAATCTGGCACCAGTTTTAATGCGGGTCTAAGTAAAGACAATTGTACAGTACTAAATGAAATGGTTTACAACTCACATCAATAAAAAGGAATCATGGACTTATAAGAGATATTATTGCAAAGACTTGTATTTCTGACTGATGAATACTTTCTGTTAAAGAAAAGAGTTAAGGAGTTGGAGAACGAGACAAGAATAAAGAGTTCAACGGCTCCAAGGATAATAAAGATGAGAATAGAGAAAGCAAAATAAGTTAGTGTTTAGGGGGCTTCGGCCTGGCACATTAGTTGACGCCATCAACAAAGACGCCCGGTAACAATACGGTTGCCGGGTTTACATTTCTTGCAAGTTCTTGAAGAATATTCAAGGATTCATTAAACTTTCGAATTATGAATATACATCAAACATCACCCAGATCTGATTGCACCCACTTCGCCAAGTGCGGCAAGCGGTCTATAGCTTACTGCCGGAGATATGGCGCACATGAGTGCCTTTCGTGCCAGATGGTTAAACGGAAGCCAAAGAACCGGGTTATAGTGGACGGAGTAGAGCGGAAGAGATGCACGCATTGCGGAAAGGTTCTTCCCCTTCACCGCTTCTATGATCGCACGGTAGTACGGAACGGCAAAAGCTATCATTTAAAAACGTCATGGTGTCGGCTGTGTATGTCCGGTACTCAATGCGAAAGGACGGCCAGAAAGAAAGGTTTATTTCCCGGTAAAATTACCGGAAATCCGATAAAAACGGGCTGAATTTGCCTATAAGCGGGGTAATATTGCCGGAATACGACAGTTTATTTCCATTTAAGCCATATAAATAGCCTCATCACAGAGGTAGAACCTATCAACAAAAAATTGTATCTTTGTATTGGTTTTGAAATTAATGCTTTTTTATCTGATACAAAATTAGTTGTCGGTTCGTTTGTACCTATTTTTACGTTTGTTGTTCCATGCTGTTTCGTCGTGAGATGAGGCAGCATCTTTTATTTATCCGTATTCCTTTCAAGGATTGCGATTTTAGGGCTTTCTCTTCCTGAATGATAGTTTCTTTGCCCGGTGTTAGAAAATCGCTTAGATGCAAACAGAATGAGAAAGCGAGCAAAACACCCTAAGGTTGCCCTAAGGCTAAACTAAAGAATTACGGTAAGATTACGGCAAGGAAAATGTGATCTTTGATAATTCTCATGTCCTATAACTCCAAATAACCGTTATTTGGAACTGCAACACACTACAAAGATTTTTCCGTAGTCATTCGCATGTATGAAAGATATGCTCAAAATGTGGATTTTGTGGATGCTATAAAAAAGGGGAAAGAAATAAGCATGAAGATTTTTCCGTAGTCATTACACGTGTGTGAGAAAAAAGAGGATGCTTTTTGGACACCCTCTTTAATTTGGATTTAAAAGCTTGATCGGGCACTCCCGTTGGCTTTTGCAACAAAGATAGCAAGAAAGAAGCAAAGCCGATAGAAAAAGCTTTTGTTTTTTATTTATTTTGATATTTTGCGGAACAAAAACGGAACAAAAAAGGCTTAACTTATTGAAAGTTAAGCCCTGTTTGTCGGAATGAGGCGACTCGAACGCCCGACCCCTACGTCCCGAACGTAGTGCGCTACCAACTGCGCTACATTCCGATTGCTTTTGAAAAGTGGTGCCACCAGGAATCGAACCGGGGACACAAGGATTTTCAGTCCTTTGCTCTACCAACTGAGCTATGGCACCTTTCTCGTTTGCGGGTGCAAAGATAAGTATATTTTTTAATACCGCAATAACTTAAAGGGAAATTTTTACCAATTTCTGACTCGTGGAAATATAAATGCATTTTTGTTAGAATAAATATGTAGATAAACAGCTATTTATGCGACATATTTTATAAATTTACGCACTGAAACGATCAAAACAATATAAACACTCTATTACTATGTCATCACTGGCGATTATTGTTATAATAGTTTTGTTAGCTGCCTTCATCTATATGTGGGCAAAGTGCCAGTCACTCCAGAAAGAGGTGCATTCGAAGGAAAACAAAGAGAATGAACTTAAAAAGTTGGCTCTGGTTTTGCAGAACATCAATGCTTACTTCTTATTGATTGACAAGGATTTTGTGGTTTGTGACACCAATTATTATTCTTTAAACCGTCTTCCGATTCAGGTAGGTGGAGTTACCAAAAGAGTCGGGGATTTGCTGCATTGTAGAAATGCGATTGCAGCCGGTGAATGTGGCCAGCATGAACAATGCAAACTATGTTGTATCCGTGCGTCTATCGGAAAAGCTTTTTACAAGAAAGCAAGTTTTAAAAATCTGGAAGCTTCCATGAAGCTATTAAGTGAGGATGAAACGAAGGTGACTCCTTGCGATGTATCGGTATCGGGTACTTATTTGAATATTCATGGTGAAGATTATATGGTGTTGACTGTTTATGATGTGACGGAGCTGAAAAATGCGCAAAGGCTGCTGTCTATTGAAAGAGAACATTCCATTTCTGCTGATAAATTGAAATCTGCCTTTATTGCTAATATGAGTCACGAGGTACGTACACCGCTAAATGCAATTGTCGGATTTTCCGGTTTGATGATATCGGCTTCCAGTGAAGAGGAACGAAAAATGTATGCTGATGTTATTGCAGAGAATAATGAACGCTTGTTGCGCCTGGTGAATGATATTTTCGATCTTTCTCAAATAGAATCGGGAACAGTAGATTTTGTTTATACGGAGTTTGATGCCAATGATTTGCTAAGAGAGTTGGAGGGAATTTTTAAGACGAAATTGAATAACTCGTCGGTGGAATTGGTTTGTGAGGCACACATACAACCTATAATGATGTATTCGGAACGGGAACGTATCATTCAGGTATTGTCTAACCTGTTACATAATGCAATGAAATTCACCGAATCGGGTGAAATTCGTTTGGGTTGCAGCCTGAAAGGAACGGAAGAGGTTTGCTTTGTTGTGTCCGATACAGGCATTGGCATACCGAAAGAGGAACAGAAAAAAATATTCTCACGTTTCATAAAACTTGATCGTGAAATGCAGGGGACAGGACTTGGACTGACTCTTTCGCAAACGATCATCCAAAATCTGGGTGGAAATCTTGAACTTGATTCGGAAATTAACCGGGGATCTACTTTCAGCTTTGTGTTGCCACGGGTGATAAAACCGGAACTAATAAAGTCACAGGCAATAAAGTAATCTCCAATCGCTAGGTATTGTATCTATTAAATGATGATTGGCATACTTCTAAATAAGAGGGCCTGCAAAAATCTCTAAAATAAATTACCCTCACTACAACCGTGAAGTGCATCCCAAAGGTTTTATAACCGACTAAAGGGGAGCACTTCACTGTAGTGAGGGTAATTTTATAAGTTCAAAGCTGTTTGAATAGCCTCTTACTTTTTTGTGAACAGGATGAACACTTATTCTTTACGACTTAGGTGCATCCTTATCTTTGTCTCCGGTTCCCGGAGATGCTTTGCCGGAAGTAGAATTTCCGCCGGATGTAGCAGAACTGCTGCTTGATGGAGTAGCACCGGAAGCGGTTGCACCAGAGGATGCCGCATCAGGAGCTGCTGCATTAGAAACGGTTGCACCAGGCTTAGCTGTATTTGCCCCGGTTGCTCCTCCTGTATGTGCAGAAGTTGCGGTAGGACGGGCAGCATTAGCGTTACTTGCACTGACATTGACAGTGGCAGGTTGAGCCTGAACTTCCCAGTGGAACGGTTCGAAATTGGAGTTTGGATCTACCCAAGACGGTTTCTTGGAAGCATAGATAATAAACGGAGCAATAACAACGATAATGGCACCGATAATCAGTACGGAGAACCAAACGGTGTTGCTACCTGTAGAGATCTGGCTGGGCGGGATGAAGCTGAGGATAAAGGCAAGCAATGATCCGCAGAAACCAAGACCGCCAACAAACCACATCAAACCGTTACCTGACTTACCGATACGGAACGGACGGTTGAGTTTCTTCATCTTATAACGCAATGCGATAGCTCCGGAGAACATCAACAAGTACATAATCAGATAAAGAATAACTGTCAGCTGTGACAGAATCTGATAGAAGCTCTGTACGGACGGCATAACGACGAACAACAGACTTAATACAGTAACAGCGATACCTTGTACGAACAGGATATTCTTCTGTACACCCAGTTTGTTTGTTTTCTGGAAGAACGGAGGCATATACCCCGCTTTACCTACGGCAAATATACCTTTTGACGGACCGGCAACCCATGTTAATACACCTGCCAGTACACCAAATGCAAGAGCGACAGCAATGATTGGTGACAACCAGGAAGCATGAATATATCTGAAATAGTTGTCGAAGCCGACGAGTAGACTTTGAGTCAGGTTGATATCTTTTGCAGGGATAATCACACCTAATGCAAAAGTACCCAAAACGAAGATCAACACTGTGATAAGTGCACCGATGAATACGGCTTTCGGATAGTTTTTGGAAGGGTTCTCTACGTCTTTTACGTGGATACCACCCATTTCCATACCGGCATAAAACAAGAAGATACTGGCAGCAAGAACAACATTATCAAAGTTGGTAAAGTCGGGGAAGAAGCTGCTGTTGAAATCCATATTGGAATGTCCGCCGCTTGCCAGATAAATGATTCCCAAGATAATCAACAGGGCAGCCGGGATAATTGTACCGACCATACCACCGATTTTAGCAACCTTACCTACCCAGCTCATACCTTTCAGGGAAATGAAAGTAGCCAGCCAGTAGATGATAAGCACTACGACGAGCGTATAATACTTATTGTTTGCCAGTGACATGTCATGTACGTCATTCATTCCGATGAAAGCGATAGATACGGCACCAAACGTTAACACTGTCGGATACCAGATCGTACTTTCGATCCATTGTACCCAAATGGCGAGGAATCCCAGTTTTTTGCCGTAGGCTTCGCCTACCCACCGGAACACACCACCCTGCTTATCCTGAAACATCGCCGCCAACTCTGCTGCAACGAGCGATGTAGGGATTAGAAAGACAATAGCTGCAAAAAGATAATAGAAGGCCGAACTCATTCCATATACGGCCTCGGCTGGTAGTCCACGCAAGGATACTACTGCCGTAACATTCATGATAGCCAGGGTAAACACACCCAGCTTCACTGCATTTTTAATATTCGCCATAAGTTAAGGTTTTAAGTGAAAAATATTTTAAAGTCAGTGTTATAACAACATTTTGCGTGAGATGTTTCCGCAATCTCTTTCAAAGTTCGTTAATTAACATC
>ERZ857785.1510-NODE-1510-length-24905-cov-8.696378_pt1 | contig 24905 bp, 23 predicted proteins | sample MGYA00519763_ERZ857785 | MGnify/ENA primary metagenome ERZ857785 (study PRJEB31778, sample SAMEA3449365) | human gut metagenome | biome: human gut; feature: human-associated habitat; material: faeces | place: United Kingdom | collected 2010/2012 ...
TATTGGCGTATAAGTCATTGCTGCAGCAGGGTCAGAAATTGGGCATAATTAAGTCTAGGGTAGACAGCACAAACGGCTTTGGAGGCGGTACTTATAAGGCAACCTTGGAGGTGCAGAAAAAGTTTAAGCTTGAGCAGGACGGCGTTGCCGGTAAAAACACAATCACGGCCCTGAGAAACGCCATAAACAAAGAGCTTGACAATATAAAAAAGGCGGTTGTTAATGCAACTATTGATATTCTGAAAAAGGAAATTTCCTGATGACAGCAGAAATTATCGCTGCGTTAATTGGGCTTATAGGCTCCGGCTGTGGTGCATTGGTGGGCATTATAGTGCAGTCCGGACTTATAAAGTATAGGATAGAGCAGTTAGAAAAAAGGGTAGGGGAGCATAACAGCCTGGTTTCCCGTACCTATGAAAATGAAAAGCAGCTGCAGCTGCACGACGAAAAAATAGCTGTTGTAAACCACAGAATATCCGACCTGGAGGAGATGATGAAATAATGAATGAAATTGCAGATTTTACCGCATTGCTTACTATGCTGGGAATACTTGCGTTTTTAGTAAGCGTTATTACACAGGTAACAAAGGAGCTTAAATTTCTCCGTAAAATTCCAACCTCACTGCAGGTAACGGTAACATCTATAGCTATTACAGAGATTGCCTATTTTGCAAATGCTTCGTACAATAAAATACCTATTGAGTGGTATTGTATTGTAGGGGCTGTGGTAGGCGGATTTGTAGTTGCCTTTATTGCGATGTTCGGTTGGGAAAAGCTGTCGGACTTATACGGCCGCTTTAGAAAAAAATAGAATACAATGGTAAGCACCGTAAAATTTTTAATGATTTAAACGGCGTTTAGCATATACAAAACAAAAACGGCACAGACTCATATTGCATATAAGCAAATTGGTCTGTGCCGTTTATTTTTATAATAAGTAATAACAAAAATCAGCTCAGCTTATCAAAGCGGCGTATGAACTTGTTGTCCTTTTTAACAAGCTCCACAAACATATCATATGGTCTTGCCCAATATTTATTTGTTTGTACATCTATATAGATAACCAGTCTTTCGCCTGTTTCGGTATGCTCGGCTATATTCAGTATTTCATATTCGCCGCCCTTAAAGTGACGGTATCTGCCCGGGGTAACCTCCTCCAAAGGCATAACCATCTCAACAACAGGGGTGTCTGCCTCCGGCTTAGCGACCTCTTCCTTTTCAGGCTGAGTAACAATTTTAGGAGTTTCGTCAAGGCTTATAGAAAACTCACCGTTGTTCATAACCAAAATTCTTGCACTGTTGCCGTTTAAAGGAATACGAACATAGCCGGTGTTGTCAAAGCTTTCCCCTGTTAGGGCGTCCGTAAGCTTACTGAAGCCTCCCACAGCGTTAAATTCAACATTTGAAGTGCCGCCGCCTAGGTTAAGTGCAACATACACGGTTTGGTTGTTGTAGGTTCTTGAAAAAGCAAGCTGCTCGTTTCTTATATACTCGTTTTTATAGTCGCCAAACTGCAGCGGCTCAAGGGTAAGTCTGATTTTGCCCAGCCTTTTCAGGTATGAATTCAAGTCTTCGTCAGCATTAGGAATTTCGCCAAGGTTAAGCTCCGGCCTTAAGGCATAGTCGCTTTCGTTGGTTCGTGTACCCTCAATGCCCCACTCACTGCCGTAATAAATTGACGGTACGCCCGGCATACAGTACATTAGGGTATAGGAATTTTTTAAATGTGCCTTGTCACGCAGATTGCTTGCAATACGGTTTACATCGTGGTTGTCCAAAAAGCTGTAAAGGCATAGGTTTTGGTATATACCGCCCTGTGCAAACTGCCTTTGCAGAGAATGAGCAATTTCAAAATAGTTATGGTCGTTATGAGAGGAATATATACCCTTGTAGCACTCGTAGTTTGTTACGGAATCCAAGGTGTCGTTATTTGCCCAACGGCTGTAGTCACCGTGGATGATTTCACCCATAAGCCAGAAATCGGGCCTTTTGCCCTTGCAGAATATTCTTAGCTGCTTTAGAAAATTCATATCTACACAGTCTGCCACATCAAGCCTCAGGCCGTCTATGCCAAACTCGTCCATCCACATACCCACGGCGTTAAGCAAATGCTCAACTACATATGGGTTTTGCAGATTCAGCTTAACAAGGTCGTAGTGTCCGCTCCAGCCCTCGTACCAAAACGGATCGCCCATTGGACTGCTTCCGCCAAAGTTTAAGTTTTGAAACCAACTGCAGTGTACAGAATTTTGTAGGTTCTGCTGAACATCCTTAAATGCCCAAAACTCTCTGCCAACATGGTTAAATACACCGTCAAGAACTACCTTAATGCCGTTGGCGTGCAGCAAATCACATATTTTTTTAAAGGATTCATTGTCGCCCAGACGCTTATCTATATGATAGTAATCCTTAGTGTCATAGCCATGCTTGGAGGATTCAAATACAGGGCCAAAGTAAACAGCGTTTACATTAAGCTCCTTTAAGTGCGGAATCCAGTCAATTACTTTATCCAGTCGGTATGCCTGTGTACCGTCGTTATATTCAGGTGCACCGCAAAAGCCTAAAGGATAAATGTGGTAAAAAATTGATTTATTTACCCAGCTTGTCATAAAAATCACCTTACTCAGAATTTGTTTAAGTTATTTTTGCGTTATGAACAAGGCACGACAAAAAGTCGGTCTGTACACAAATGCAAAGGGCAATAAACGGAGTGCTCTGCCAACATTACCCCAAAGCTTATTTTACCACAATGTGCAACGAAATGCAAGAATAAACTTGGAAAATTGTGTATAAATTTTATGCATTATATACAAATGCGGGCTTTACGAAAGGACGGCAGAAGCTCTGCCGTCCTTTTGGTAAATTGTTTGTTTTAAATATGTCTTTACGCCTCGTTATGCTCGGCAATTTTTTCCTGCTCTTTTCTTTTCATTGCCCTTATTGCTACTGTTTTCAGTGCAAGCGAAACGCTTATTGCAAATATAAGCAGATAAATAATTATAGCCGCCATTGCACCGAATGCAAGCTGAGGTGAAAACTGCGGTACTACAAATACCAAACAGAAAATCCCCGCAAAGGAGCAAACACAGCCGAAAAAGCTTTTTACGCAGCTGTTTTTATCAAACGCAGTTACAAAGAAGCCTACTATAGGGATTATTGCAAACGCAATGGCAAGAAGTCCCAGCTTAATCCATTTGTTGTCCTCTGCGTTCATTCCGAGTATAAGCTCTAAAATGGTTTTAAAGTGATAATTGCCATCAATGTCTATCATTGCTATGTACGGAAACGCAAACAGTACCATTTCCACTATAAACAAAACACAGTTTGTAAGCCTTAGCGGTTTTGTCCTTTTATCCTCAAGATTTTTAAATCCGTTACTCAATTAGGTTCATCTCCAAGTAAATTATTTGCGTAAATCGCCATAGGCTTTTTTATAGTCGTTTATTGCTTGGGCAATAATTGTTTGAGCCTCTTTTGCACCCTTAACATCCTCTACCTCTGTATATTTGTCAGAATCCTCAAGTGTTTTGTAAACCTTAAAGAAATGGCACATTTCCTTAAAAATATGCTGCGGAAGCTCTGAAATGTCATTGTAGCTGTTGTAGGTAGGGTCATTAAAAGGTATGGCTATAATTTTTTCGTCATTATAGCCGGAGTCAATCATTCTTATGTAGCCTATAGGGTAGCACTGAATAAGTGTTCCCGGATACATGGTTTCACTGCACAAAACCAAAACATCAAGAGGATCAAGGTCGTGTGCAAAGGTTCTTGGAATAAAGCCGTAGTTTGCGGGGTAACGGGTAGATGTATGAAGTATTCTGTCTAGTTTTAGCAGACCGGTTTCCTTGTCAAGCTCATATTTGCTTTTACAGCCCTTTGGTATTTCAATATAAGCCTCAAAATCGCTTGGTGTAATTCTTTCAGGATTTAAATCATGCCATACATTCATTGGGTTGACGCTCCTATTCTTATTAATTCTTAATAAAAAAATTATAGCATAGCAGGTTGTCTTATGTCAAAAGCATTTTCGTATTATTAAGAATTATTTTACAAGTATTGTATTTTTAAAATTTTGTTGCCGCTTGTTGAATATAGGCCTTTGATTTTACAGTCTTAACAAAGAATAAACCGTTTTTGTATTACATAAGTATTTTATTAAGATAAAGTCGGGATGTGATTTTAATGAAAGAAGACAGATATGACAATATAGAGTATAACGACAGCTGGGAGAGCGTGCCTGTAGTGCGTGCCGAGCCTGTGCAGGAGTATGAGGAGGATGCGGAGGAGGATTTCCGAGAGAACGAAGACTCGGGGCATCAAAAAGGCACATATACAGAATTTTTTAAAGAGAGAAGGTCTGTGCAAAACCCTCAGACGGTTATAAAGCTGCAATTTTTATTGGCAATAATAGCGGTAGCGGCAGCGTTTATACTAAAAAGCCTTGGCGGCGACATATATGCGTCGGTAAACAAATGGTATTTTGACAATTTAAATAATTCCCTTATAGTAACCCTTTCGGACATTACAAAGGGTGGTGATTTTACAGAGGCACCTACAGAAAAAGCAACGCTTCAGGAAGAAAAGACACAGCAAAAGCCGACAGCACAGCTGCAGGCTGAAGAGGCCGGTCAGAAAAGCCAAAATCCAACAGAAGTGCAGAGTACCGAAGCACTTACCCATGCGTCGGCTGCACCTACAGAAGCGGCAACTCGGGAGGAGCAGTAATGAAATTTAAGCTGTTTGGAGTAAGGCTGTGCCTTTCGTACCCTTTGGCAGCAGGAATAGCACTGCTGCTTATTTTTGACCCTACGGGAATGGCAGCGTGCTGTTTGGCGGCAGCTGTATGTCACGAGCTGGGGCATATATTAGCTATGAAGCATTACGGAACAGGTGTGGAAAAAATACGAATGTCCGCCTTTGATGTTAATATTACCGATGTACAACAGCGTAAAAGAGGACTAAAGGCAGAGCTTGTAATTTGTCTGGCAGGAGTTTTTGTAAATTTTGTTTTGTTTTTGTTGACTATTGCAATATATAGTTGGTATAATTTATATATATTTAGATATTTCGCACTGTCAAATTTATCCTTGTGTATATTTAACGCACTTCCTGTAGAATCCTTAGACGGCGGAAATGCACTGGAGCTTATACTGCAAAGGAATTTTTCGGACAAAGCCGTTTACTTTATTACATTGACAGTATCGCTTGCCGTAGTAATTCCGCTGGGCCTTTTCAGTTTTATGGCACTGCTTAAGTCACCGTATAACTTCACAATGCTGTTTGCTGTTTTGTACCTGATAGGTGTGATAATATTCAAGAGAAAAAAGCATATTACCGGAGGATAATTACCGTGATAAATAAGAATGTTGAAAAGCTGCTGTTAAAGGTTCAAAAGCCCGGCAGATATGTAGGCGGAGAAAAAAACAGCGTAATAAAGGACAAAAGCAAGGTAGACCTACGCTTTGCCTTTTGTTTTCCCGATGTTTACGAGGTGGGTATGTCCCACTTGGGTATGAAAATACTCTACAGTCTGTTTAACAGCAAGGAAAATATATGGTGTGAGCGTGTTTTTGCCCCATGGATAGACATGGAGGAGCTTATGGTTAAAAACAATATTCCTCTGTTTGCTCTTGAAAGCGGCGATCCGCTTACGGAATTTGATTTTATCGGCTTTACACTGCAATATGAGCTTAGCTTTACAAATATACTGAATATGCTCAAGCTGTCGGGTATTCCTATAAAATCCAAGGACAGAACAGAGCTTAAAAATATAGTTTGTGCCGGCGGGCCCTGTGCCTGTAACCCTGAGCCTATTGCCGATTTTATCGACCTGTTTTTTATAGGCGAGGGCGAAGAGGTAGATTTGGAGGTTATGGAGCTTTACCGTCAGTGCAGAGAAAACGGCGACAGCAAGAAGGATTTCCTTATTAAGGCGGCACAAATTAAGGGTGTGTATGTACCGTCGCTTTATAATGTTGAATACAATAAGGACAACACGGTTAAGTCTGTTACCGCCACACATAATGCACCGCCAAAGGTGGAAAAGCGGTTAATGATGAATATGGACGACTGCTACTATCCGGAAAATTTTGTAGTGCCTATGATAGAAATTGTCCACGACAGGGCAATGGAGGAAATATTCAGAGGCTGTATAAGGGGCTGCAGATTTTGTCAGGCAGGCTTTTTGTACAGACCTGTTCGTGAAAAGTCGGCAGAGGTTATAGACAGGCAGTGCCATACACTGTGCAGTAATACGGGCTACGACGAGGTTTCGCTTTCGTCGTTAAGCTCCAGCGACTACACAAAAATAGAGGAGCTTTTAACAAGGCTTACCGAGTGGTCGAAGGACGAAAAGGTTAGTATTTCACTGCCCTCACTTCGTGTAGACGGCTTTAACGATGAGATTATTGATAAAATTAAAACCGTAAGAAAAAGCGGACTTACCTTTGCACCTGAAGCAGGTACACAGCGTATGAGAAATGTTATAAATAAAAATGTGCTTGAGGACGAGCTTATGGAAACCTGCTCAAAGGCGTTTAACGGCGGCTGGACAAAGGTTAAGCTGTACTTTATGATAGGTTTGCCTACGGAAACAGACGAGGATGTATGCGGCATTGCAGAGCTTGGACATAAGGTGGTAGACCAATATTATAAATGCGAGGGCAGACCAAAGGGCAAAGCGGTAAGCGTTACCCTAAGCACATCAAGCTTTGTGCCAAAGCCCTTTACACCTTTTCAATGGGAACCGCAGGCTACTGAGGAACAGCTAAAGGCTAAGCAGCAGCTTGTTAAGGAAAGCATTAAAACAAGAAAAATTACCTACAACTACCACGATTCAAGCACAAGCTTTTTAGAGGCTGTATTTGCACGAGGCGACAGGCGACTGTGCAGGGTTATGGAGCTTGCCTGTGAAAGGGGCTTCCACTTTGACGGCTGGAGCGACTGCTTTAGCCTGGAAAAATGGCTTGAGCTGTTTAAGGAGTGCGGCATAGAGCCGCAGTTTTACGCTAACCGCAAACGAAGCTTTGACGAGGTTTTGCCGTGGGATCATATTGACTATGGTGTTACCAAGGAGTTTTTAATTAACGAATGTAAAAAGGCGTACAATTCGGAAACTACATTAAACTGCCGCCAAAAGTGCAGTAACTGTGGTGCTAACAAATGGAAGGGCGGTGTTTGCTTTGAAAAGCGTAAGAGTATGGTATAAAAAGGACGGCGCTGCCAGGTATATTTCCCACCTTGATGTAAACAGGGTAATGACAAGGGCACTGCAGCACAGCAAGCTGCCAATATGGCATACAGAGGGCTTTAATCCTCACCCTTTTATAACCTTTGCTCTGCCGCTGTCGTTGGGCTTTAGGGGCGTAAAGGAAAGTATGGATATGCGTCTTTTGGAAGAAGTTCCGGAACAGGAGCTTATAAGCAAGCTTAACCAAGGCTTGCCGCAGGGCATAGAGGTTTACAAGGTAACAGAGCCTGTTATGAAGCCGGGTAAAATTGCTTACGGAAAATTTGACATAAAACTAAGCAGTGACGCTAAAACCCCTGAGGAGCTGTTTTTTATGCTTCGCAGCTTGCTTGCACAGGATACCATAGAGGTAGAAAAGCACGGCAAAAAGGGCGTAAAGCTTATAGATATTAAGCCTCAGTTAGGCGACTATACTTTGGAAAAGCTTGAGGATTGTGTACAGCTTGTTATAACATTGCCGGCAGGAAGTGTAAACAATGTAAACCCCTCGTTGCTTGTAGCTGCACTTGAAAATTCAAATAATACAGAGGTTTATGCAGATATAACCAGACTGGATGTTTTTGACGAGGAGGGAAAATCCTTTGAATAGCAGGTTTACAACTGTATTGTTGGATGCGGATGAAACTCTGCTTGATTTTCACGCAGACGAGAAATATGCGTTAAAGGCGACAATGGACGATTTTGGTCTGGAATGGACAGAAGAAAAAAACGACATTTACCTTATGGAAAATTTGCTGCTTTGGAAAGCCTTTGAAAAGGGAGAGATTACAAGACAGCAGCTTTGGAGGCTTAGATTTCAGAATTTTTTTGAAAAAGCACATTTGACCGTTGACGAGGACTTAGACAGGATAAATGAAATGTATGTACGGCATTTGTCGGAAAGCGGTACATTTATTGACGGCGCTTGTGAATTTGTTAAAAGGCTGAAAACCTTTGCAAGGGTGTATATTACAACAAACGGCCTAACGGTTTCTCAAACAGGCCGGCTGAAAAATACAGGACTGGACAGGCTGGCAGACGGTGTGTATATATCTCAGCTTATGGGCTGTGCTAAGCCGTCAAAAGAATATTTTGACTATATTTTTAACGAGCTTGGTATTGATGACCTAGGCAAGGTTGTTATTGTTGGGGATTCACTAACCTCTGATATGCAGGGCGGAAGAAATGCGGGTATAACCACCTGCCTGTTTAACCCAAAGGGCGACATAAAAGAAAGCCCTTTGTGCGATTATATTATCAGAGATTACGATAATTTTTTCGGAATAATATAAATTAATTTATTTTTGGAGTTTGCTGTAAAATAATATTTCGGCAGGTAAGCTCCATACTGCAAGGAGGTATCATTGTGGAGGAAAGGCTTATTGATGTAAAGCACCTTACAAAAATTTACGGAAAGGATTTCAAGGCTGTAGACAATGTAAGCTTTTATGCAGAAAAAGGTCAGGTAATAGGCTTTGCCGGTGATAACGGTGCAGGCAAGACCACCGTTATAAAATGCATAACGGGTATTTTACAGCCGACAGACGGAAGCATAAGCATATGCGGAAATACGATGGGCAACGGGGTAGAGGCAAAAAAGTGCATAGGCTACACAGCCGATAACCCTGACTTTATGCTTAGGCTTACCTGCAGAGAGTATTTGGAATTTTTGGCAGATGTGTACGAGCTTGATGTACAAACCCGTGACAAAAACATTGAAACGCTTACAAAGCGTTTTGAAATTGAAGATGTTTTGCCAAACAGGCTGGATTCTTGTTCACACGGCACAAGGCAGAAAATTATGGTTGCCGGTGCACTTATACATAACCCGCCGGTATGGATTTTGGACGAGCCTATGACAGGCTTGGACCCACAGTCTGCCTACAAGCTTAAGCAAATGATAAGGGAGCACGCCTCAAAGGGCAACTGTGTGCTGTTTTCTACTCATGTACTTGACACAGCACAGGAGCTTTGCGACAAGGTGGCAATTATACGCAAGGGAAAAATAGTATGCTTTGATACAGTAGACAACATCAAGAAAAAGTACGGCGGTACAACTCTTGAAGAAAGCTACCTGAATATAGTAGGTGATACAAATGATTAGCAGTATTAAAAGGGTAAAGCTGCTTACTATGGCTATGACCAAAAACTCAACGGCAGACGCCGATCCTTTTAAGCATAAGGGCTTAAAAGCCTCCATAGGTATTATCGGCAGCAGTATTATGCTTGCCTGTGCCGCTTTGGTAGGCTATTTTACATACCTGCTTACACAGGCTGTCGGTTTAATTAATGTAAATGCACAGGGTACAGAGGCGGCACAGCTTATAATGTACTTTATAAGCATTTTCGGTGCAGTTTTCGGCGTAAATGTTATTTGCGGATGGCTATACTTTTCAACCGATTTGTCCAGACTTTTTCCGTATCCCTTTAAGCCGAATGAAATATGTATGTCAAAATTTGTTGTAGCGTATTTTCAGGAAAGCATAATGGAATTTCTGGTTATTATAGGTATTATGGTAGGGTATATGGCAGCGTCGGGCTTAAGCATATTGGGTGTTATATTTGCACTGGCAGGTGTGGTTTTACTGCCTGTTTTGCCGCTGTTTTACTGTGCCTTAATTTCTATGGCGGTTATGAGCCTGATTAAGAAAATCGGCTCCAACAAGGGTGTGCATCTTGTTTCTGCTCTGTGCGGCGTGGCTTTTGCACTGCTGTTTATGGCCTCACTGCTTCAGCTTGACAATATTACAGCCGAAAGCTTTATAATAAGCCTTGCAAACGGCACAAATGTGTTTATGAATACTATGCAGTATGTATTCTTTACGGTACCGCTTCTGTGCGGTGCGGTGTCACAGCAAAGCATTTTACTGTTCCTCGGCTTTGTGGCTGTACATATAGCTATGTGGCTTGTGCTTGATTTGCTTGCTTCTAAGCTTTATGTCCGTGGAGTGTCGGCAGTAATGTCGTCGGGTAAAAAGCACATTTATGCCGATGTTAAAAGTAAAAAGCGTCGCAGTGGTTTTGCCTCCTGCCTGCAAAGAGATGTAAAAACTCTGCTCAGAACACAAACCTATATTACAAATTGCATTGTACCAAACGCCATTTTGCCTGTAGTTGGCTTGGTTATACTTTGTACAGGCTTAGGTAAAAATATAAACGAGCTGTTATGCGGTATGAAAGCACCTCAGGCGTTGGTGGTAATTGCTGTAATGGTACTGTCAATTTTGGTTACGGCAATGAACGGAATTTCCTCATCGTCATTTACCCGTGAGGGCAACCACGCCGACCTGTTAAAATACATACCTGTACCATATAAAGAGCAGATAAAAGCAAAAACAGCGGTTTCATTTATGTTTTCAATGCCGTTTGCTCTAGTCGGCGTTGTACTTATATGTGCCTCTATAAACGCAGATTTTCTTCTGTATGTTTACTGCCTTGTTGGCTCGGCCTTGGCTGTAGCGGCTGCAGTATACAGCGGCATTTTGTTTGACGCTCTTCATCCAAAGCTGGTGTGGGACGACGAGCTTTCGGCACTGCGTGGCAATATGAGTACATTTTTGCATATGGCTGCTGCCATTGCGGCAGGTGCTGTAATAACAGCGGCATATTTTATATTCAGCAATGTTATTCTTATACCTGTGGTGCTGGGTATGTTCTTGATTTTGGCGGTTATTCTTGCAGTGTATGTACCAAAACGCACCGTACAGCTAATAACCGAAATGGACATATAATATTTAATAAGAGAGTGAGTCTATGAAAAATTATAATCCTATACTTTTTGACCTGGACGGCACATTGTCGGACACAGGCGAGGGAATAATAAATTCTGTTGTCTATGCACTAAATAAATACAATATAAAGGTAGAGGACAAACGAGAGCTTTTTAGGTTTGTAGGCCCTCCTCTTCATAAGTCCTTTGAAAGCTTTTACGGCTTTTCACCAAAAAAAGCACAGCAGGCTGTTGAATATTACCGTGAATATTACGCAGTTAAGGGTATTTACGAAAATACTGTTTACAATGGCGTCTACAGTCTGCTTGAAAGGCTGAAGGCTGACGGAAAGGCCTTGGCGGTAGCTACCTCAAAGCCCGAAAAGTTTGCAAAAATTGTTATAGAAAGCAACAATATGAGTAAATACTTTTCGGTAGTGGCAGGTGCTAACTTAGACGGAAGCCGTACTAAAAAGGCAGATGTAATTAAATATGCCTTAAACCGTTTAAATACGCCAAATGCTGTGCCTGTTATTGTGGGCGACAGGTGCTATGATGCAGTAGGTGCCAGGGAAGCGGGAATTGATTCAATAGGAGTTTTATATGGCTACGGCAGTATTGAAGAAATGAGAGAAAGCCAAGCAACATATATTGCAGAAACCACAGAGGATATATACAGAATAATTGTCGGTAATAGCTGTTGTGACATAAATTGATTTGCTGTATTAAATTAATAGCTGTATATACATCAGTCTGAAATTTAGATAATTTATGTACAGGGTGTTAATTTATTATACAAGTATGTTGAATTAGAAGAGATTGTGTGTTATTATAGTATGTATAAAATTTTGATAGGAGTATTTGCAGATATGAAGAATTTTATAAATAAAATTGCGGCTGCTTTTTTGGCTGCTGCTATGATATGCTCATTTACGGCAATTACAGCATATGCAGATCCGAGCGATTCCGAAGCAGTAGTTGTTCCGGACGACGGAGTAGATAACACAGGTGGAGATAATACCGGAGTAGATAACACAGGCGGAGATAACACAGGCGGAGATAATACCGGAGTAGATAACACGGGCGGAGATAATACCGGAGTAGATAACACAGGCGGTGACAATACCGGAGTAGATAACACAGGCGGTGACAATACCGGAGTAGATAATACAGTCGGTGACGATACCGATAGCAGCATAACACCGGATGACAGCAATACTTATAATAATGACGGTGACATCGGCAGCTCGAGTACCGACTATGATTACAATTATTACAGCAACTTTGACAGTCAGGATTACGATTCCTCCGCAGGCGATATTCCTCAGGAGCAGTCAATTTATGATCCGGGTATTAGCTTTAATGAATTTGAGCAGGCTACAGACTATCAGAGTGCTACCGCCTCAACCGAAAATACTGTTGGTATGTATAACAGCAACGGCAGTGACAATGCTACATTAGACTCAAATGACTGGAATGACCTTCAGCTTGACCTTAGCAAGGTTTCGTCTGACGGCACAGGGGACTTTAGCTTCATTAAAAATAACAATTCAGATAAGGACAGCAATATGACTATGCTTCTGTTTGTATTTGGCGTTATTTTTGTAGTTGGTTCCTTGCTGCTTATGACATATGTTGTTGTTTCCGGTATAAAGGGAAGAAAGCTTCCGGCAGCAGGCGGAAGCTGCCGCAGGAAATCAAGAGCTGCTGCAAGGTCAAAATCCGGCAGTGACAAAAGGGTAAAGCGTACACCGTATGTTTACGATTCCTCAAAAGCACAAACCGAACAAATCGATATTAGCAAGTATTACGATAATTTTGATTAAGCAATAGGTAATACAATATTTAAAAGCGGGTATGTCGCATTGGCATATCCGCTCTTTATGTTTAATCAAAAGAAAATATTGCTTACGGTGGAGATTATAAAGCAAAGTAAAAATCCGCACAGTAACGGAGTGAAAAACGAAACCAGCGTCCATTTAAGGCTCTTTGTTTCTTTGTATATTGATATGCAGGTGGTTGAACAAGGAAAGTGCATTAGGTAAAAAACTATAACGCAAAGTGCGGTGGTTACGGTCCAGCCGTTTGCAGTAAACAGCGAGAACATTTGCGAAAGGCTGTCGGCGTCAGTTAATACGCCGGTGTTGGTGTACAGCATTATCATTATAGGTATAACAATTTCATTTGCCGGAAAGCCCAGAATAAAGGCCGCTAAAATTATACCGTCCATTCCTAAAATACGGGCAAATGGGTCAAGAAAATTTGTGGCATAGCTTATAAGTGATGTGTTCCCTACTTCAATATTAGCCAACAGCCATATTATAAGACCGGCAGGTGCGGCAACAACAACAGCTCTGCCCAGTACAAACAAGGTTCTGTCCAGTATACTGCGAACAATTATTTTGCCTATTTGCGGTGAACGGTAGGGCGGAAGCTCCAGAGTAAAGGAGGAGGCTTCGCCTTTTAACAAAGTAAGCGACAGCAGCTTAGACACTCCCATTGTAGCAAATACACCCAATAAAATCACAAGCATTAGTATTAAAGCGGTTAGCAGTGAGTTAAGGGGTGCGGCAGCGGTGCCGGCAAAAAATACTGTAATTATGGCTATAATAGCAGGAAATCTTCCGTTGCAGGGCATAAATGAATTTGTAATTATTGCAATAAGCCTTTCCCGAGGGGAGTCAATTATTCTGCAGCCTGTTACTCCGCAGGCGTTGCAGCCTATTCCCATACACATTGTCAGGCACTGCTTGCCGTGACAGCCTGCCCCCTTGAACATACTGTCCATATTAAAGGCTATTCGTGGCAGATAGCCTAAATCCTCTAAAAGGGTAAACAGTGGGAAAAATATTGCCATCGGCGGAAGCATTACGGCAACAACCCAAGCGGTTGTTTTGTATATTCCGTCCATAAGCAGGCTGACAATTACAGGGGGAGTGTTTATATATTTAAGAGCACCTGTTATTACACCGCTCAGCCAATCAAAAAGCCGGCTTAACCATTGGCTCGGATAGTTCGCACCTACAATAGTAATCCAAAAAATCAGAGCAAGCAGTAAAAGCATTATAGGTATGCCCGTAAGCCTTGAGGTTAATATTTTGTCAATTTTTCTGTCACGCATATTGCAGCTTGGGTTGTGAAGTGTTACAGCCTTTTTAAATATGTATTCGCATTTTTTCATTATTGCATTTACTATGTTGTCACGAATACTTTCTTTATTGTCTGTCTGCGTAAGCTCTGTTAATACTGCGGATAATTCGGTGCTGTGGTCTGTAAGCTTACTTTTTATATAATCGTCGTTTTCAAGCAAACGCAGTGCATAGCAGCGCTTGAGCTTAGAAGATATATCCAAGCTGTCAAAAATCGGCAAAAGCTTTGAGATGCTGTGTTCTATTTCCTTGCTGTATTCAATTTTTACAGGGTTTATTTCAGTCTTGCTTTGTATTATATTTGCCACCGCTTCTTTTAACTGCTTTATGCCCTTGCCGCTTTTTGCACACATTCCCACAACAGGCACACCCAAGCATTGCGACAGCTGTTTTATGTTTACTTCAATTTTCTTTTTTGCCGCCTCGTCAAGTAAATTAACACATACAACAACCTTGTCGGTAATCTCCAAAATTTGCAGTACAAGGTTCAGGTTACGCTCTAAGCAGGTTGCGTCCACCACTACCACTACAGCGTCCGGCCTGTTTTCCAAAAGGAAATTTCTTGCCTGAGCCTCCTCTTTAGAGCTTACCAGCAAGGAGTATGTGCCGGGCAGGTCTGCAACGGTGTATTTATCATTGCTATATGTATATTTGCCAAAAGCATTGCTTACGGTCTTGCCCGTCCAATTGCCTGTATGCTGTTTTAGTCCTGTAAGTGCATTAAACAATGTGCTTTTGCCTACATTTGGGTTGCCTGCCAGGGCTATAATTTTTTCAGCCAACAATCCTCACTCCCTTTTTCGGTGTTTGGGCATTGGTTAAAGCGGTAATAAAAAACAGTGTTTCGGTTTAAGCCAAGCCCTAAAGCAACGCATAAGCGTTGCCGCCGCACATTTTTATAGTCTTAATATTTGGCTATTTACAAAATATGCCGCAGGGTTAGCTTTAGTTACAAATTTAAGTCGGATTTTTTTGTTGACAAACCGGTATTTTTAATGTAGAATATTGTCAGATTGGAAAGTTCCATGAAGGGGTACACCACCACGGGTGTAGACTTTTGTGGAGCTTTTTTCTTTTGTACAAATATATGTTCGTGTAAAGAGGCTTAACGAAATATATTTGTTTAACAGCAAGGAGTGATTAATCTATATGATAACAGTAAACGGCAAAAGTGTGCGGCTTACTAAGTGTAATTTAAACGAATATTTAAAGGAACAGGGCTACAATACCCAAAGAGTTGTGGCAGAGCTTAACGGTAAAATAATACCTAAAAGCGAATACGAAAACACAGCTTTAAAGGAGGGCGATGTGCTTGAGGTTTTGTCCTTTGTAGGCGGAGGCTAATATGAATATAACCTTAAACGGAGAGAGCCATGCTACTAACGCCCGCTGTGTAAGTGAGCTGTCGGAGAAAAGTCCTTTTACCTCGGAGTGGGTGGTAATTATAAACGGCTTTCAGATTAGTGAGGATACGCCTATAAAAGACGGCGACAGCGTGTTTATAATACCAAGGGGTACGCTCCCGAACAAGGAACAGCTCGAGGCAATGCTTACGGCACGGCACACTCCTAAGGTTCACGATAAGGTAAAAAGGGCAAGCGTTGCTGTAATGGGCCTAGGCGGACTCGGCTCTAACATAGCACTGCAGCTGGCACGAACAGGTGTGGGCAGTCTGCACTTAATTGATTATGATGTTGTAGAGCCAAGCAACCTAAACAGACAGCAGTATATGATTAAGCATTTAGGTATGCTGAAAACAGAGGCGTTAAGGGAGCAAATTCAACAGGTGAACCCATATGTAAAGGTAAAAACTACAGCAGTAAGGCTAACCGAGGATAATATTATTGATTATGTCAGGCACAGCGATGTTATTTGCGAGGCGTTTGACAAACCGGAGTGCAAGGCTATGGCTGTAAATGCGGTTTTGGAGAATTTACCCGATAAATATATTGTGGCGTCCTCGGGTATGGCAGGGCTTGAAAGCAGTAATGCCATAGCTACAAGGAAATTAGGAGGCCGCCTGTACATATGCGGCGACGGTGTAACCGCAGCAAGGCAGGGCTGTGGGCTTATGGCACCAAGGGTAAGTATATGTGCAGGCCATATGTCAAATATGATTTTAAGAATAATTACAGGAAACTATGATGTTTAATTTTGAAAGGAAGAAATAGTTATGAACAACGATAAGTTTATTTTAGGCGGACACGAGTTTAATTCAAGATTTATACTGGGCTCGGGAAAATATTCACTGGATTTAATAAAAGCCGCTGTAGAAAATGCAGGTGCAGAGATTATTACTCTGGCTCTTAGAAGGGCAGTTACAGGCAATGTGGAAAATATTTTGGACTATATTCCAAAGGGCATTACACTGCTGCCAAATACCTCGGGAGCAAGAAATGCCGATGAGGCTGTAAGAATAGCAAGAATTGCCCGTGAGGCGGGCTGCGGAGATTTTGTAAAGGTGGAGGTAATAGGCGACTCTAAATATTTGCTTCCTGACAATTACGAAACCTGCAAGGCAACAGAAATTCTTGCAAAGGAGGGCTTTGTGGTTATGCCGTATATGTACCCTGACCTTTATGCGGCCAGAGCACTTGCAAATGCAGGTGCGGCCTGCATTATGCCGCTGGGTGCTCCTATAGGCTCAAACAAAGGACTGTGCACAAAGGATTTTATAAGAATACTCATTGACGAAATCGACCTGCCTGTAATTGTTGACGCAGGCATAGGCAGACCGTCACAGGCGTGTGAGGCTATGGAGTTGGGTGCAGATGCAGTTATGGCAAATACTGCTATAGCAACAGCCGGAAACATTACAGCTATGGCAGAAGCATTTAAAAATGCTATTACAGCCGGCAGGCAGGCATATTTGGCAGGTATGGGCAGAGTTCTTGAAAATTCCGCCTCTGCTTCGTCACCGCTTACAGGCTTTTTGCCGGACTAATCTAAGGGGGATATTATGAATACAGAAAATACAGAAAAGCTAACCGACCATATGAAATATATGGAGGGTATGGAGGACATAGGCTCCGAGATTATGGACAAGGTTATAGCCCAGATGAACAGCTTTGATTATAACGCATATACTGAGGCAGATGTTAAAAAGGCACTTGCAAAAGATGTGCTGTCACCGGAAGATTTTAAGGCGTTGCTTTCACCGGCGGCTTTACCTTTGCTGGAGGACATTGCACAAAGGGCAAAGGCTGAAACCAGAAAGCACTTTGGCAATTCGGTATATATGTTTACACCCTTGTATATAGCAAATTACTGTGAAAGTTACTGCATTTACTGTGGTTTTAACTGCCACAACAAAATTAAGCGTGCTATGTTGACAATGGAGCAGGTTGAAAAGGAAATGCAAACTATTGCAGAAACAGGCTTGCAGGAAATTTTAATTCTTACAGGTGAAAGCAGAGCGAAAAGCGATGTTAAATATATAGGTGAGGCCTGCAAAATAGCATCTAAATATTTTAAGGTGGTTGGGGTAGAGGTATACCCTATGAACAGTGACGAATACGCCTATCTGCATAGCTGCGGCGTTGATTTTGTTACCGTGTTCCAAGAAACATATAATTCAGACAAATACGCAACACTTCACCTTGCAGGTCATAAAAGAATATTCCCTTACCGCTTTAATACACAGGAAAGAGCCTTAAAGGGCGGCATTAGGGGAGTAGGCTTTGCGGCACTTTTAGGCTTGGACGATTTCAGAAAGGACGCCTTTGCAACAGGCTACCACGCATATTTACTACAGCGTAAGTACCCATATGCAGAAATTGCCTTTTCCTGCCCACGGCTAAGACCTATTATTAATAATGATAAAATTAATCCAAAGGATGTACACCAAAGACAGCTTTTGCAGATAATTTGTGCTTACAGAATATTTATGCCGTTTGCAAATATTACAATATCCAGCCGAGAATGTGCTCAATTCAGAGATAATATTATTCAAATTGCGGCTACTAAAACCTCTGCCGGAGTTAATGTAGGCGTTGGAGCACACAGCGGTCAGCAGCAGGGTGACGAACAGTTTGAAATTGATGACGGACGCTCCGTAAAGGAAATGTATGATATGATAAAATCAAAGGGTATGCAGCCTGTAATGAGTGACTACATATATGTGTAAAATACTGTGTATAACCAACAGCAGCTCCTGTAAATACGATTTTTTAAGTCATATAAAAACCCTTGCACAGAGCAGGCTTTGCGGTATTGTACTGCGGGAAAAGCATTTAACAAGTGAGCAGTACTGTAAGCTTGCAAAAGAGGTTATAAGCATATGCCGCTGTTACAATATGCCTGTAATTCTGCACAGCTTTGTAGATGTGGCACTGCACCTTGAGCATAAGGCAATACATCTGCCTATGAGCGTGCTGGAAAATGAAAGCCAAAGGCTAAGGAGCTTTTCGACTATCGGTGCTTCTGTACACAGTGCAGAGCAGGCAAAGCGGGCTGAAAGCCTGGGGGCAAGCTATATAACCTATGGTCATATATTTGCAACCGACTGTAAAAAGGGCTTGCCGCCTAGGGGGGCAGACAGCATTGCACAGGTAGTAAAAAGCGTTCAAATTCCCGTATATCCGTTAGGAGGAATAAACCAAAGCAATTACCGCCTTGTGTTAAAGCAGGGGGCAGAGGGCTTTGCGGTAATGAGCGGCCTTATGACCGAAAGCTATCCCGAAATACTGAATTTGGCAAGCCTTTAAAAGAATAAAAAGTATAATAAGAAATATGTTGAAAAAAGAAACGGTTCTGTGTTATAATTATGTATATTTTAACATAGAACCGTTTTTCGAATTTATGAAAATAAATATATTGGCTATATTGATTATATTGGCTGCTGTAACAGAAAGTGGTTGGTGACAGTTATTGTGAACAGTAAATTTGTAAAAAGAGTTATTTATTTAGTATTCTGTGCCTTTAGCGGTGCGGTTATATCGTCTATTGTGTGGCTGTTCTTAAAAATAATGGAAATAGGCATAGGCTTTATATGGGAATTTCTGCCCGGAAAAATAGACAGTCCGTTTTATACGCCGATAGTTTGCCTAATAGGCGGACTGCTTGTAGGTGTGTATCAGTATAAAACAGGTGCAAGCCCCGACGAGCTTGAAAATGTTATTTCCAAAGTGAAATCGGAAAAGTTTTATCCGTATAATAATGTTTTGGTGGTTTGCGGTGCGGCGCTTTTGCCGTTGCTTTTCGGCGGAAGTATAGGCCCCGAGGCAGGTCTGACGGGTGTAATTGTTGGGCTGTGCTATTGGGCAGGCAACAGCTTTAAATTTGCGAAGGAAAAGCTGACAGATGTGGTACATATAGGAGTTGTTTCAACGCTAAGCGTTATATTCGGCACACCCTTGTTTGGACTTGTAATGCCGGTAGAAGAAAAAACCGACTCCGGCAAAAATACGGTTCTGCCAAGAATACCAAAAATAGTTTCTATTGCGGTTGCTTTGCTGTCCTCCTTAACGGTTTTTTGGGTGCTGACTCATTTTTTCGGAGGAGGTATGAGCTTCCAGAGCTTTGGCGAGGTAACAATAACAAATAACGAAAGATTATTCGGTGTACTCGTTATAATAATCGGAATTGTATTTGGCTACCTGTTTATTTTGTTTCAGAAAATCAGCAGTGTATTCTTTGAAAAATTAAGGCAGAAAACCAATATTATTTTTACAGCGTTATTAGGCGGCGTGCTGCTGGGACTGCTGGGTGAGTATTTGCCGCTTACAATGTTTTCGGGTGAAAAGCAAATTGAAATATTGTACGAGAGCTACAAGGATTATGCCCCGTGGCTGTTAATTCTTATTGGCACTGCAAAGCTGTTTATAACCAATGTATGCATTAAGTCGGGCTGGAAGGGCGGACACTTTTTCCCTGTTATTTTCAGCGGCGTAAGTATAGGCTACGGTGTAGCAATGCTTATCGGAATAAACCCTGTGTTCTGTCTTGGCGTGCTTACAGCCGGAATGATGGGCGTGCTTATGCGTAAGCCTGTCGCAGTTTCACTCTTGTTAATGCTGTGCTTCCCCGTCAGGGTTTTCCCGTGGCTGTTAGCGGCGGCGTTTTTAGGCAGCATAGTACCTCTTGCCAATAACAAGAAGAAAACAGAGGGCAAAAATGAAAAGCTATAAATTGTTTTGGAATGTCTTAAAACGAACAGGAGCAGTAAAGCTGCTTTGCGGATATTTATTGGTTTTTGCGGCGGTTGCATTTGCAATAGTTATTATAGAGCCAAATATAAACACCGTAGCTGACGGCTTGTGGTACTGCTTTAGCGTAGCCACAACTATAGGCTTTGGCGACTATACAGCAGTTACACTGCCCGGGCGAATACTGTCGGTGCTTATTTCCGTATATTCAATAGTTATAATTGCGGTGGTTCCAGGCGTAATTACAAGCTATTATTTAGAGTCGGTAAAGCTTAGAAAAAATGAAAGCACAGAAAAATATCTAAATGACCTTGAAAGACTGCCGGAGCTTTCCAAGGAGGAGCTTCGGGAGCTTTCAGAAAAAATAAGGAGTTTTCAGAAAAACAGAAGCAAAAAATAAACTTTGGCAGGCAATGCTCTGACAAGCCCTGCCTGATTGCCTAAATACATATAAGCATTTATAACAAAAAAGCAAAGAAAAAGCCTAAGCTGCTGAAGCAAACTTAGGCTGGGCTTTTAATTGCTTTCGGTCGGCATAATTTCTTTTGCAGAATAATTTACCGATAATAAATTGATTGATTTATGAAGACTGTTATAGTATAATTGACTATGGAGAGATACAGTCAGCTAAACAAAGGTATATTCATATAATACCACAACAAATCCGGCACATATTTTAATGTGCAATATTAACTGCAATGTGCTGTAATTTGTGTGCTGTAGGTTGGTTTGTGAAAAATTGCAAAATAAAAAAGCCTGTATTTTCACACAGACTTTTTTATTGCCATATATTATAAGCATGCAATCACAAACAAATTTAGTAATATATATATATCTCTTTCAGCTTATACACGCACGTTAATTCTGCTTCGTCAGGTTGTACAGACTATACTGTACAACCCGAGAACACAGAATATATAATGAGGTATTTTAAAGAGGTTGTACACTGTTTTCTCAGTGACTATATTGTACTATATCGTCGATGTATTATCTTGCATAAAATCACTATAAATTTGCACTTTTGAACTAACATTACAGATTTTTACAGATTTTTGCTTTTAAAGCGGAAAGGAGGTTGATTATGGTAAGAGAATTACCGCCATATGAGGAAAGGGTACCAAAGGATTCCTACGATATGCCTATGAGATATTATCACATTAATTCCTCTAACCCAAATGATTTAAAAATGTTTGCACATTGGCATAACGAAATTGAAATACAGCTTTTTGAAAAGGGGCATGCTGTGTCTACTATAGATAATACCGAAATTGAGGCCGAAGAGAACGATATTGTGTTTATACCGTCTCAGTCTATACACTTTGGCTGTGCGGATTTACCTGTTCTTAATGTACATACTTTCATTTTTCACGCCGAAACCTTATGCTCGCAAAACTATGACAGCAGTGTGCAAAAATATTTTAAGCCCTTTATTAACCGCACAGCTCATATTCCTTATGTAATAAGCCCTGCCGATAAGGGCTATGCCCAGCTGCGTGGCTGCCTTGACGAGATTATTACGCTTGCTCACGAAAAGCCTGTCGGCTACGAGCTGCTTGCACGCATACAGCTGACAAAGTTCTTTGTGCATCTGTATCAAAACGGGTATGTTAAGCCCAAAAAGGTAAGCACTGTTGCCGATAAGAACTACCAGGCGGTAAGGGACGCCATTACATATATAGAACGAAACTACAGCCTGCCGCTTACGGTTGATAAAATCGCCGCAAATGCCGGCTTTAGCAAAAGCAGATTTATGTCAATCTTCAAGGAATTTACAAATACCTCCTGCAAAAAGTATATTAATAAATGCAGAATGGAATCCGCACAGAATTTGCTTGTATCCACAAATGAAACCGTGCTGGAAATAGCCATATCCTGCGGCTACAACAATATATCCTTGTTTAACCGTGAGTTTAAAAAAACCTACGGTGCTACGCCTATGGAGTACAGAAAAATAAAAAGAGCACAGGCATAGCATGCCTTGGCTGCGGCTGTAACAGATAAAATAAATTAACACATTAAAAAATTCAGCATATAGTATCATATACATATATTAAAGGCATTGCGGAAGAAATACCGCAATGCCTTTAATAATAAAAATAACTATACTGTGGCTGCTGTAACAGCAGCCGTAAATTGGTGGAGATAAAGGGAATCGAACCCTTGACCTTATCAATGCCATTGATACGCTCTTCCGGCTGAGCTATATCCCCAAGAAATCTATGTGCTTTATTTTACAGCATAGAGGCAGGTGTTTTCAATGACTTTTTTTATGAAATTGCGGTAAATTAAAAATTCTGCTATTTCTATAAAAGCAACCGCAAAATTCATTAAAAAACTATAGTATTATATAAAAATCAACTACCAAGGTCGGCTTTTATAAATTTATTGTTAAAAAAATAACAAAAATTCGCAGCTGTTTTAATCATATTTTACACAATAGTTATATTTATTTTTTAAAAGAAAATTTCTGAAAAAAATGGTGAAAAATATCTTAAAAAAAGATATTGACAATTTTTTAACAAGTAATTATAATGGGTACAGTGATAAGCGAAGAAACGGCTTAATCACCCGAAAGAAGTCAGTTATATTTCTTAACAAATATTTCTAGGAGGACTATATTTATGGCAAAAAATGCTGAAGCAAAAGCAGAAGTAAAGGTACCTGAAGTAATCGACAATGTTGAAGCTCTTCAGGCAAAGATTCAGGCTATGAGAGTTGCACAGAAGGTATTTGCAACCTACACACAGGAGCAGGTTGACAAAATCTTTAAGGCAGCAGCTATTGCAGCTAACAAGGCTCGTATCCCGCTTGCTAAAATGGCAGTAGAGGAAACAGGTATGGGCGTTGTTGAAGATAAGGTTATCAAGAACAACTATGCTGCAGAGTATATTTTCAACGCTTACAAAAACACAAAGACCTGCGGTGTTATAGAGGAGGACAAAGCTTACGGTACAAAGGTTATCGCTGAGCCTATCGGTCTTATTGCCGCAGTTATTCCTACAACAAACCCAACATCAACGGCTATCTTTAAGTCACTTATCTGCTTAAAGACAAGAAACGCTATCATCATCAGCCCACACCCTCGTGCAAAGAAGTCTACTATTGAGGCTGCAAGAATCGTTTTGGAGGCTGCTGTTAAGGCAGGTGCTCCTGAGGGCATTATCGGCTGGATCGATGTTCCGTCACTGGAGCTTACAAACGAAGTAATGAGGGATGCAGATACAATCCTTGCTACAGGCGGTCCTGGCATGGTTAAGGCTGCTTACTCATCAGGTAAGCCGGCTCTTGGCGTTGGTGCAGGTAACACACCTGTTATTATTGACGACACAGCAGACATTAAAATGGCTGTTAGCTCAATTATTCACTCTAAGACATTTGATAACGGTATGATTTGTGCTTCAGAGCAGTCAGTTACAGTTCTGAAGGGCGTTTATAACGAAGTTAAGAAAGAATTTAAGGACAGAGGCTGCTACTTCCTAAAGGGCGAAGAGCTGGACAAGGTAAGAAAGACAATTCTTATCAATGGTGCATTAAACGCTAAGATTGTTGGCCAGAGCGCTTACACAATCGCTCAGCTGGCAGGCGTTGAAGTACCAAAGGAAACTAAGGTTCTTATCGGTGAAGTTGAGTCTGTAGATATTTCAGAGGAATTCGCTCACGAGAAGCTTTCTCCTGTACTTGCTATGTACAAGGCTAAGGACTTTGACGACGCTATTGCAAAGGCAGAGGTATTGGTAGCTGACGGTGGTTACGGTCATACAGCTTCACTGTATGTTCACCCTGCTGAGAAAGAAAAAATGGCTAAGCACCAGGCTGCTATGAAGACTTGCCGTATTCTTGTTAATACACCATCTTCACACGGCGGTATCGGTGACCTTTACAACTTTAAGCTAACTCCATCACTAACACTTGGCTGTGGTTCTTGGGGCGGTAACTCAGTATCTCATAACGTAGGCGTTATGGATCTGATTAACACAAAGACAGTAGCTGAGAGGAGAGAGAATATGCTTTGGTTTAGAGCACCACAAAAGGTTTACTTTAAGAAGGGCTGTATGCCGGTTGCACTTGACGAGCTTGGCACAGTTATGAACAAGAAAAAGGCATTTATCGTTACTGACCAGTTCCTATACAAGAACGGCTATGTAGCACCAATCGAAGAAAAGCTTGATATGATGGGTATTGAGCATACATGCTTCTACGATGTTAAGCCTGACCCAACACTTGCTTCAGCTATGGAAGGCGTACAGCAGATGAGACTGTTTGAGCCTGATGTTATCATCGCAATGGGCGGTGGTTCAGCAATGGACGCAGGTAAGATTATGTGGGTTCTGTATGAGCACCCGGAAGCAGACTTTATGGATATGGCTATGAGATATATAGACATCCGTAAGAGAGTTTACACATTCCCAACAATGGGTGAGAAGGCTACATTCGTTGCTGTTCCTACATCTTCAGGTACAGGTTCTGAGGTTACTCCTTTCGCAGTTATTACAGACGAGAAGACAGGCTTGAAGTACCCATTGGCTGACTATCAGCTAATGCCAAATATGGCTATCATTGATGCTGACAATATGATGAACCAGCCTAAGGGCCTAACAAGTGCATCAGGTATCGATGCTCTTACACACGCACTTGAGGCATACGCTTCAGTTATGGCTACAGATTACACAGACG
>ERZ857785.1527-NODE-1527-length-24627-cov-3.149927_pt1 | contig 24627 bp, 17 predicted proteins | sample MGYA00519763_ERZ857785 | MGnify/ENA primary metagenome ERZ857785 (study PRJEB31778, sample SAMEA3449365) | human gut metagenome | biome: human gut; feature: human-associated habitat; material: faeces | place: United Kingdom | collected 2010/2012 ...
CCCGGAGGTGGAACAGGTCACTGCCTGACCTGTCCCGCCGGGACGGTTCTCTTAACAACACCATATAGATTTTTTGTACGCCGCCGCCCGCCATCGAGCAGAGTTTTTACACCTAATTGGGTATGAAACAGCTCATGGCTGGCGGCGGTGTTGCGCTGATCGGCATGACCCTCGTTCCCCTGCTCACCGGACTTTTCGGTTAATACCGGTAATAGGCATCCCCATAATTTTGCACTTTTGGCTCCCATCCAATAGCTTGGGTGGGAGCCGGAAAGGAGGTGTTCGGCTTCCATGGGAATGGTTATTGATGCAATCGGAGAATGGCTGAAAGAAATATTGGTCAGCGGCATTATCGGCAACCTCTCCGGGCTGTTTGACAGCGTGAACGGGCAGGTGGCAGATATTTCAGCGCAAGTCGGAGCCACGCCGCAGGCGTGGAACGCTGCGATCTACAACATGATCCGTTCACTTTCTGAAAATGTCATCATCCCGATTGCCGGTGTGATTCTCGCTTTTGTCATGACTCTGGAGCTAATCCAGATGGTCTCTGACAAAAACAATATGCACGGCGATGTAGATACCTGGATGTTCTTTAAGTGGATTTTCAAGACAGCTTGTGCTGTTCTGATTGTTACCAACACATGGAACATCGTGATGGGTGTTTTCGATGTGGGGCAAAGCGTTGTAAACAGCGCTGCGGGCGTTATTTCAAGCGACGCCTCCATTGACATCAGTTCGGTTGTTGTCGATCTGGAACAGCGGCTTATGGAAATGGACATCGGGCCGCTCATCGGTCTGTGGTTCCAAAGCCTGTTTGTCGGCATCTGCACATGGGCGCTTACAATCTGTATCTTCATCATCACCTACGGACGCATGATAGAAATATATCTCGTGACCTCCATTGCACCGATACCGATGGCTACAATGGTTAATAAGGACGGCGGCAATATGGGACAGAACTATCTGCGTTCCCTGTTTGCTTTGGCATTCCAGGCGTTTCTCATTATGGTCTGCGTGGCGATTTATGCTGCTCTCGTCGAGAACATCGCCATTGATACCGATGTCAGCAAAGCTATCTGGACTTGTATGGGATACACGGTTCTTCTGTGTTTTACCCTGTTCAAAACAGGCTCGATGGCAAAATCCATTTTCTCGGCACATTAAAAACGGAGGTGATACCCTATGGCTTATGTGCCTGTACCCAAAGACTTAAATGCTGTTAAGACAAAGGTGCTTTTCAATTTGACAAAACGCCAGCTCATTTGCTTTGGCTCCGGTGCGGCTGTCGCTGTCCCTCTGTTCTTTCTGTGCAAGAGGACGATGAACACGAGCGTGGCGTCGCTCATTATGATTGTTGTTCTTCTGCCGTTTATGCTTTTGGCAATGTATGAAAAGAACGGACAGCCTCTAGAAAAGATTGTCCGAAACATCGTGCAGGTCTGCTTCCTGCGCCCAAAACAGAGACCGTACAGGACGAATAATTTCTATGCGGCGCTGGAGCGGCAGGAAAATCTTGACAAGGAGGTATACCGTATTGTCCAAAAAACGAAAGCTCACAAGGGCGGAAAAGAAACAAATCGAAGCCGCCATCGCAAGAGCGAAAAATCAAGATAAGAAAAAGAAGTCGGCACAGGACAGCATCCCGTTTGAACGGATGTACCAGGACGGCGTATGCCGTGTAAAACCCGGCTACTACACAAAAACCATCCAGTTTCAGGATATTAACTATCAGCTCAATCAGAATGAGGATAAAACTGCAATCTTTGAGGGCTGGTGTGATTTTCTCAACTATTTTGACAGCTCCGTAAAATTCCAGTTGTCCTTTATGAATATGGCGGCGAATAAGGACACCTACGGTCAGAGCATTGTCATTCCGCAGCAGGGCGATGATTTCGATAACATCCGTGTGGAATACACGAATATGCTCCGCAGCCAGCTTGCTCGTGGCAACAACGGTCTCATTAAGACCAAGTACCTGACCTTCGGCATTGAAGCCGATACCATCCGGGCGGCAAAGCCGAGACTTGACCGGATTGAGACAGACCTGCTGAACAATTTCAAACGGCTCGGCGTGTCGGCAGAACCATTAAACGGAAAACAGCGGCTGGCACTCATGCACCGTATGTTCCACATGGACGAACAGATGGACTTCCATTTTGAATGGGACTGGCTTGCTCCGAGCGGTCTCTCCGTGAAGGACTTTATCGCTCCGTCCTCTTTCGTGTTCCGTAATGGTAGAGATTTTTGCGTTGGGAAAAAGCTGGGCGCTGTGTCCTTCCTGCAAATCCTCGCCCCCGAACTCAACGACCGTATGCTTGCCGATTTTCTGGATATGGAATCCAGCCTGATTGTTACCATGCACATCCAGTCGGTTGACCAGACTAAGGCAATCAAGACGGTTAAACGCAAAATCACCGATTTGCAGAAGATGACCATTGAGGAACAGAAAAAGGCGGTCAGAAGCGGGTACGACATGGACATCATCCCCTCTGACCTCGCAACCTACGGCAATGAGGCGAAGAAAATCCTGCAGGACTTGCAGAGCCGGAATGAGCGTATGTTCCTTATGACTTTCCTCGTGCTCAATACCGCAAACAGTAAACAGCAGCTCGGCAATAATGTGTTCCAGGCATCCAGCATTGCACAGAAATATAACTGCCAGCTTACCCGGCTTGACTTTCAGCAGGAGGAAGGGCTGATGAGCAGCCTGCCTTTGGGACTGAACCAAATCGAAATCCAGCGGGGCTTGACCACATCAAGCGTCGCTATTTTTGTACCCTTTACCACGCAGGAGCTGTTCCAGAACGGTGCCGAAGCTCTGTACTGCGGCATCAACGCACTTTCCAACAACCTTATCATGGTGGATCGGAAGCTCTTAAAGAACCCAAACGGACTGATTCTTGGTACGCCCGGTTCCGGTAAGAGTTTCTCAGCGAAAAGAGAAATCGCCAATGTGTTTCTTGTTACCGATGATGACATCATCATCTGTGACCCCGAAGCAGAGTACGGTCCTCTTGTGGAGCGGCTTCACGGGCAGGTCATCCGCATTTCTCCGACCTCGACCCACTATATCAACCCAATGGACCTGAACCTCAATTACAGCGAAGAAGAAAACCCTCTGTCGCTGAAGTCCGACTTTATTCTGTCTCTTTGTGAGCTGATTGTCGGCGGCAAAGATGGTTTGCAGCCTGTCGAGAAAACGGTCATCGACCGCTGTGTGCGTCTGGTATACCGGGATTACCTCGCTGACCCCAAACCGGAGAATATGCCAATCCTCGAAGATCTCTACAATGCCCTACTGCAGCAGGATGAAAAGGAAGCCCACTATATCGCAACGGCGCTGGAAATCTATGTTACCGGTTCACTCAATGTATTTAACCACCGCACCAATGTGAACATTCACAGCCGCATCGTGTCTTACGACATTAAAGAGCTTGGAAAACAGCTCAAGAAAATCGGGATGCTGATTGTTCAGGATCAGGTATGGAACAGAGTGACCATTAACAGAGAGGCTCGGAAGTCCACCAGATATTATATCGACGAAATGCACCTGCTGTTAAAGGAGGAGCAGACGGCGGCATATTCGGTAGAAATCTGGAAGCGTTTCCGTAAATGGGGCGGGATTCCGACCGGTATCACACAGAATGTGAAAGACCTGCTTTCTTCCCGTGAGGTCGAAAATATTTTTGAGAACTCTGATTATGTCTATATGCTCAACCAGGCATCCGGCGACCGTCAGATTCTCGCAAAACAGCTCAATATCTCTCCCCATCAGCTCTCGTATGTCACCCACAGCGGTGAAGGCGAAGGGCTGCTTTTTTATGGCTCCGTTATCCTGCCTTTCGTGGACAGGTTCCCGAAGGACACCGAACTGTACAGTATCATGACCACCAAGTTATCCGACAAGTCTGCAGCCGATTAAGAATGGAGGAATCGCTTATGAACGACAAAATGTATCTCATTCACGAGGAGGACTATATCAAGCACATCGACGAGAAGGTGCTGCTTTATTCTTTTGTAAAACAGCTCACCCATCACATCGCAAAGATGAAGTCCGCCCGTGAGAACGAAAATCTTATCAAAATGGCGAAGTATTACGATACTGCCGCCGAGAACCTGTTTAGCTTCTGGGGTATCCCCAAGTCGTACCTCGTGTTTGACAAAAAGGAGGACCTTTCCGAGCTGATGGAAAACGAGCTGATCGAACCGGAGGAGGCGGGATTTTATCCCTGCGACAGCGGCTGTGCCGGTAATTGCCCGTGCTGTGAAGCCGATGAGGATGAGGATTTTTCAGAAATGCTGGAAACTTTGTCCGCTCTCATTCACGATGTGTTCGGGGACAACGTATCGGTTCACATTGTCCTGGAGTAACCCATGATGCGTAATTTGCGGGAGGTGATGTCTTATGGGTAAGCGTTCGCCACGGCTGCAGTTCACTAAGGAAGAACGAGCTGCATCGGAGCTGAAAAAGGTCATTCAGAAAGCGGATATAAAGGCGGATAAGCTGGAAAAAGCCGAGGCAAAAATCCCGAAGAAAACTGTCAAGTGGAAAGAGCGTGTTGTAGATGCCGAGGGCAAGGTAACGACACGCCTGTATTTTGAGGAAGTGGATAAAAAGAAGCCAACCTCCAAGCTCTCTCATGCGGCAGCGGCGGCTCCGGTCAATTCTGCTTTATCGGCAGCTCACCGGGAAATCCGGCAGTCTGAGGAAGATAATGTGGGCGTAGAAAGCGCTCACAGGATGGAGGAAGTTGCCGAGGGCAGTGTGCGGATGATAGACTCCGCACATCACGCCCATAAGCTCAAACCTTACCGTAACGCAGCCCATGCAGAAGCAGCGGCAGACAAAGCAAATCTTCGTGCTTTGAACAAACAGGCACAGCGGCAGAATCCGCAGTTTTCCAGTAACCCCTATTCCCGTTGGCAGCAGAAACGAGCCATTAAAAAGGAATATATGGCGGCGAAAACCGGGAAAACGGGTGCATCCGCCGCAAAAACGACTCAGAAAACTGCGAAGTCTGCAAAAAAAGCTGCTGAGAACACGAAAAAATCGGCAGGGTTCCTCAGACGGCATTGGAAGGGCGCTTTGATTGTCCTGGCGCTCCTTCTGATTGCAGCCTTTTTCCTGAGCGTTGTGTCCTCCTGCTCCGTTATGGTACAGGGCGGTGTTTCCGTTTTCGGAGCGTCCACCTACCCTGTGGAGGATGCGGATATGCTTGCGGCAGAAGCACAGTATTGCGCTTTGGAGGAAGAACTGCAGGGGTATCTTGACACTTACGAAAGTACCCACGACTATGACGAGTACCATTATGAGCTGGACGATATTGAGCATGACCCCTATGTTCTGATTTCGGCTATCACGGCGCTCCACGGCGGCGAGTGGACGATTGGCGAGGTTGGCGGAACCATTCAAATGCTGTTCGACAAGCAGTATATCCTAACGGAAGATGTAGAGGTGGAAACACGCTATCGGACTGAGACAGATACCTGGACTGACGCAGAGGGCAACACTCACACCGACACTTATGAAGTGCCCTATGACTACTATATCTGCACGGTGAAACTGGAAAACTTCAACCTTTCTCATGTGCCGGTGTACATTATGAGCGAAGAACAGCTTTCAATGTATGCAACCTATATGAGTACGCTGGGCAACCGCCCGGACCTGTTCCCCGATTCGTCCTATGTAGACTCCTATATCAACACCGAATACGAAAAGTATGAAATCCCTGCGGAAGCCCTTTCCGACCCGCAGTTTGCCGCCATGATGGAGGAAGCCGAAAAGTATCTCGGATACCCTTATGTCTGGGGCGGTTCCAGTCCCAGCACCTCTTTTGACTGCTCCGGCTTCGTTTCGTGGGTCGTGAACCATTGCGGTGTCGGCTGGAATATCGGCAGACTCGGCGCTGACGGTCTCCGTCATACCTGTTCCTATGTATCGCCGTCAAGTGCCAGACCCGGCGACCTCATTTTCTTTGAGGGCACTTACGATACCACGGGAGCTTCCCATGTCGGCATCTATCTGGGCGACAACATGATGATTCATTGCGGAGATCCCATCCAGTATGCCGACATCACATCGAATTACTGGCAGCAGCATTTCCTATCATTTGGTCGTTTACCACAGCCATAAAGGAGGACTTATGAACCCGAAAGTAGTGAAGCTCCGTGAGGAGCGTGAGAAAAATGTGGCGAAGATTGCTTCGCTGCAGGCAAGAAACAAGAAGATTGACGCAGATATTATCTCTATCGAGAACACGGACATCATCGGCATGGTCCGTGAGGTCGGTTTGACGCCGGATATGCTGTTTGAGCTTATTAAGGCAAGCAGGAAGAACCCTGTATCTGCGTCTATCCCTGCAACTAAAGAAACGGAGGGAAACCATGAGAAATAAAATGAGAAAAGCAACCTGTCTGATGCTCGCTGTGCTCTGCATGGCGGGCATTTCTGTTACAGCTTACGCTTCGGGCGGCGATGAAGCAGTTGCTCCGCCCAGCGATGAAACCGTTGTGGAGACTGAGAATCCTGTTTCGGATGAACCCGGAGAGAGTGTGGAAATCCCGTTCAGCTATACCATTGACGGGGACGGAAATCTTGTTATCACCATCGACGGTGTAAGTGAGACAGTAAAAATCACGGCTACCGGAACAGTCGTAACCGGCGGCAGTTGTCTGAATGTGCGTACCGGCGCAGGCTTGGATTATGAGATTATCGACCAGCTCCGTCCCGGCGAGGAAGTAACGGTCATTGGTTCCGAGGGCGAATGGTATGAGGTGATCGTGCCAGAAAAGAAAGGCTATGTTCACAGCGATTATCTGAAAATTGCCGAGAACAACGGACAGAACATCGAAATTGATGCTGATATGCTGAAACAGTTCATGGAGCTGCTGGGTTCGGGGAGTACCGGAGGCGAGGATGGGAAATCTCCCCTTGCCCTTACTCCAGACGGCAATCTGACGCTGATTGACGATTTCCTGCAGATCGAAGCGCCTGCAACGGAGGACTCTGAACAGATAGAAAAACAGTTTATCACGGTTCAGTCCAAGAGCGGCAACACCTTTTATCTTGTCATTGACCGCAACGGCGAGACGGAAAATGTGTACTTTATGAATCTTGTGGACGAAGCCGACCTGATGGCGCTTATGGAGGGAGAAAACGGAAAAGCAGAGCCGACCTGCTCCTGCAGCGACAAATGCGTTGTCGGCGCAGTCAATACGAACTGTGAAATCTGCCGTTCCAATATGAGCGAGTGTACCGGCAAGGAAGCAGCGCCGGAACCCGAACCGACCGAGCCGACGGAGGAACCCGCCGAGGAAAAGAAGCCGAATAACTTCCTGCCCGTTATCATCCTTCTGATTGCGGGTGCAGCCGGCGGCGCTGTGTACTGGTTCAAGTTCAGAAAGCCTAAGACCAAGACTTCCGGCGACAGCAATCTTGATGATTATGATTTCGGAGAGGACGATGAGGATTACGAGGAAGAAACGGAGCTTGACGATGCCGATGTCATGGCGGAGGCGGAAAGCGAGGATGAGAAAGCATAATGAGGATTTTTGATAGCTGCACCGAGCGTGTTACGCTGGCAGATGTCTCTGAGGACATCGCCAGCGATCTTATTTTCGAGAAGTATCTGAAAAAGCTCCACGAGGAGCGTGAACGGGCGAAAGCATACGCCGACCAGAAAGACAAGGAGAAAAATGACTATGAAAAGACTTGTAATTGCTGAAAAGCCCTCTGTGGGAATGTCGATTGCCTCTGTCCTCGGTGTACGAGACCGTAAGGACGGCTACATCGAAGGTCTGGATTATATCGTGTCCTGGGGATTCGGTCATCTGGCGGAACTCGCCAATGCCGACACCTATGATGAAAAGTATGCCAAATGGCGGTATGACGACCTTCCTATCGTTCCTGCAAACTGGAAGTACAAAATTCCCAGAGACAAGTACAGCCAGTTTGAAACGCTGAAAAAGCTGATGAACCGTGAAGATGTGTCCGATGTGATCAACGCCTGCGACGCAGGGCGTGAGGGCGAGCTTATCTTCCGCAACATCTATCAGATGGCAGGATGTAAAAAGCCCATCTGCCGCCTCTGGATTTCCTCTATGGAGGACAGCGCCATTGAGCAGGGATTCCGTGAGCTGAGAGACGGTAAGGAGTATGACAATCTCTTTGCCGCCGCCCGGTGCCGTGAGTGGGCGGACTGGCTCGTTGGGATCAACGCCACCCGCCTGTTTTCCGTCCTGTACCACCGCACGCTCAATGTCGGGCGTGTGGTCTCTCCGACTCTGGCTATGCTTGTCCAGAGAGAAGCGGAGATCGGAGCGTTCAAGCCCGAACCCTTTTATACGGCGGAACTGGATTTCGGTTCCTCTACCGCAGTCAGCGAGAAGTTCAAACAGAAGTCTGAAGCGGAGGCGATCATCCCACAGAACGGCGAGTCTATTGTGGTAAAATCCGTTACCAGCAGGGAGAAAACCGAAAAGGCTCCCGCACTTTATGACTTGACCACCCTCCAGAGAGATGCAAACCGGCTGCTTGGCTATACGGCGCAGCAGACGCTGGACTATGTGCAAAGCCTCTATGAAAAGAAGTTCTGCACCTATCCCCGTACCGACAGCCGATACCTTACCGATGATATGGCTGACAGCGTAAAAGCGATGGTTGCCTGTTCGGTCGGTATTTGCGAGGAACCCTATCCGCCTGCGGTTCTTTCCCGACAGATCTGCGACAGCAAAAAGGTATCCGACCACCATGCAATCATTCCCACATTGGCTGCCGGGGAGACGGATATTCATGCTCTGCCCGTAGGCGAGCGTGAAATCCTCCGATTGATTGCAAAGCAGGTGCTTCGTGCCGTTTGCGATAGCTTTGCTTTTCGTGAGACGGTTGCCGTCATTTCCTGTGGAGACCACATTTTTACTGCTAAGGGAAAAGTCGTGGAAAATCCCGGATGGAAACTCTATTCCGCAAAGGAACAGGCGGATAAGGTGCTTCCCGAACTGAGTGAGGGTGATGAGCTGAAAGCCGCAGGTTTTGAAATCAAGGAAGGAACGACAAAACCGCCCGCCCACTTTACCGAAGACTCCCTGCTCTCTGCTATGGAGACAGCCGGAGCAAAGGAGATGCCGGAGGATGCTGAGCGCAAAGGTCTGGGAACGCCTGCGACCCGTGCAGGTATCATTGAAAAACTGATTGCCACGGGTTTTGTAGAGCGTAAGAAATCCAGAAAATCGGTTGTTCTCGTTCCTGCGAATACCGGTGTTTCCCTCATTACCGTCCTGCCCGAACAGCTCCAGTCCCCTCTGCTCACCGCCGAATGGGAGCACAAGCTGAAACTGGTGGAACACGGCGAACTGGACGCAGATGTGTTTATGGCTGAAATCAGCCTGATGGTAAGTGAGCTTGTGAAAACCTACTCGGTTATCAAGGGTGCGGAGGTGCTGTTCCCGTCTGGTCGGGATGTGGTTGGCAAATGTCCCCGCTGTGGCAGCGATGTTACCGAGAGTAAAAAAGGATTCTTCTGCGAGAGCAATAGCTGCCGCTTCGGATTGTGGCGTGACAACAAGTTCCTCACCGGCAAGAAAATCACGCTGACAAGGAAGATGGCGGCGGCTTTGCTGAAAAACGGCAAATTCCCAGTTAAGGGTATTTTCTCTGAGAAAACCGGCAAGTCCTATGACGCTGCCCTGGTTCTGTCCGATGACGGGACTAAGAGCGTTTACAGCTTGGACTTCGGTAAGGAATAATACAGGTGCCGGCCGGTGAGTTTATCGTAACTCATGGGTCGGCAAACCTTTCTCCTATGCGGAGGCAATCTAATTTATCAACGATGAAGGGAGCAATCTATGGCTGAAAAACAGACCAACAAAGAACGGCTGAAAGACATTACCGACAGCATAGAACGAGGGATTCAAGACCTCTTTCAGTCGGACAAGTACGCTGAGTATCTCCGCACGATGAGCCGTTTTCATAAATACAGTGTAAACAATCAAATGCTTATCTATATGCAGAAGCCAAACGCCACTTTAGTCGCCGGCTTCAACAAGTGGAGAGATCAGTTTGAACGCAATGTGATGAAGGGCGAAAAAGGAATCAAGATTATCGCTCCTACACCATTCAAAAAGAAAATCGAACAGGAGAAACGAGACCCGGACACAAATCTACCCATGCTTGATGCAGACGGCAAGGTTATCATTGAGGAAAAGGAAATCAAAATTCCCATGTATAAGCCTGTAACCGTCTTTGATGTGTCGCAGACAGAAGGAAAACCGCTGCCGCAGCTCGCCTCCGACCTGTCGGGCAATGTGCAGAATTATGAGGTTTTTCTGGAAGCCCTGCGGCGTTCTGCTCCTGTTCCCATTGAAATCATCCCGATCCGTGATGGCTCGGACGGCTTTTTCTCCTTGGACAACCAGAAAATCTCCATTCGTGAGGGAATGAGCGAAGTGCAGACTGTATCCGCTGTGGTTCACGAGATTGCCCATTCCAAGCTCCACAACACGAAGAAAATGGAGGAACCGAAAGATGCTCCGAAATATCAGGAGGTTGAAATTTTTGATGTGCCCGCCCTGTTTTCTAACGGGCGTGTAACTTCTGCGGATGTTCCAGAAGGAATGTACTGTTATGATCTGCGAGGTTCTGATGATGACCCAGGTGTGCCTGTGACAGTCGAAAACCGTGTCGCAGTCAATCATGCCGGTTCTCTGATTACCGCAAAGCCCCTGGAACTGCCGGAGGACGGGCGGCTCATGCTGACCGAGGATGAGGGACTGAATTTTGTCGGTGGTGAGATTTCCGCCTATCGTTTCCTGAATGAACAGCGAAAAGACCGTCATACGGAGGAAGTTGAGGCGGAAAGCATTTCCTTTGCCGTCTGTGCGTATTACGGTATTGCAACAGGCGAAAACAGCTTCGGATATATCGCTGCGTGGTCAAAGGATAAAGAACTGCCGGAACTTCGGGCAAGCCTTGAAACCATCAATAAGACTTCCTCCGAGCTGATTTCCGATATAGACCGGCACTATGCGGAGATTATGAAAGAGCGTGAAACGGAAATGATTGCCGCTCCCGAAGAAGAAAAAAATCTCGAAGAAATGAATATCCTTGAAATGGTGGATTATTTCATGGAACAAGGTATGACAGAGGAACAGGCTAACGATCTTGCAAATTCGGAGTGGCAGGCACGGAAAACAAATCAAGTCTCTGTTGAAGGGAGTTCCGAACCTGTCATTGAGCTGCCTGTGGAAGAAGTTCCACCTGTACAGGCTTCCGGCAATGGGGATATGCCCGATCCATCTATGTCCATTGAAGCCATGAACGCCTACGGCTATACGGATTCGGATATGCTTCCTCTGTCCAAAGAGAGAGCCTTGGAACTGTTCGAGCGAGATGTCCCTATCTATATGCTCTATGACGGCAACACCGAGGCGATGGCGTTTGAAGCCGAGGATATTGTACTGTTCTCCGGCTGTTTTGGCATTACCCGTGAAGATTGGGACGCTATCAAAAATCAAATCCCGCCGATGGATATGGAAATGGTTCGTAAGAAGCGTGAACAGGCGTTTCACGAAAGTGCCGGCGATACCTATGCCATCTATCAGTTGAAACGTGATGATGCGACTGCGGATTTACGGTTTATGAACTCCGAATGGCTGCAGAAGAAAGGTATTGAGCCGCAGTATGAAAACTATGAGCTGGTTTATACCGGAACTTTATCCAAAGAAGGAAGCCAGATTGAAAAGCTGGAGAATTTGTACCGTATTTTCAATGTTGAGCATCCGCAGGACTTCACGGGACACAGCCTCTCTATCAGTGACATCGTGGCACTCAAACAGGTGGGTGTGGTATCCTATCACTATGTTGACAGCGTTGGCTATCGGGAACTGACAAACTTCCGTAATACCGACAATCATCTGAAAAATGCAGAAATGCAGTTGGAAGATGATTATGGCATGATTGATGGTGTTATCAACAACGGTCCCAAAGAGTCGGTAAAGCCAGCACCTAAAAAGGAAGAAGTCAAAACAAAGAAGCCCTCTGTCCTTGCCAAGCTCCGTAAGTACCAGGAGGAGGACAGAAAATCAGCGACGCAGCACAGAAGTGCGGAAAGGGATTTGTGATGAATTTTACGAACGACGAAATGAATCTCATGTGTATCTATGATACCGGAAACCGGACAGGGCTGATAAACGCCTTATCTGAAATGCGGAAAGAGCTGAGCATGGATGAAACCGATCTTCGTGAGCTGACTGACTCCACGCTGAATAAGCTCTCTGCCATGTCCGACGAGGACTATGCGAAGCTGGAACTGTATCCTGATTTTGACGAGTAAGATGTCGGAGCAGAACTTTTTCAGTATTTACAAAAAGTTAAAACCCATAACAGGTATCATCTCTTGACCATACGGGCATATTATGATAAAATATGATTGACCGCAGATTATCATAAAATGTCACAAAATGGAGGTGCGTTATGGCATATATTACAAGAGAGCTGGAACGAAAATTTCTGAAGCTCAATGATTTTTTCAAAGTTATCCTTGTGACTGGCGCAAGACAGGTCGGAAAAACGACCATGCTGAAGCATTTAGCAGACAGTGGCAGAACCTATGTCACGATGGACAATGCAATGGCACGGGAGCTGGCGCAAAGCGACCCGGTGCTGTTCTTCCAGACTTATAAGCCGCCGATCCTCATTGACGAGGTGCAGAAAGCCCCTGAGCTTTTTGAGCAGATCAAGGTGATTTGCGATGAAAGCGACGAGAAAGGTCTTATTTGGCTGACAGGCTCCCAGCAGTACAAAATGATGGAGCGAGTACGTGAAACCCTTGCCGGAAGAATTGGAATACTGGAACTATACAGCCTGTCTGCGAGAGAAAAAGCAGGAATGGTATTTGATACCGATTTGGATTTCTCCCTTGCCACTTTACAGGCAAGACAGCGTAGACTTCCCAAAAACGATGTGATTCAAGTATTCAACCACATTTGGCAGGGCGGTATGCCGCAGGTACAGGGTGTGGACGATGAACTTCGTCAGGAGTATTTCAATTCCTACATCGACACTTACCTGATGCGGGATGTAGCTGAGGCAGGAGGAATTACGGATACGGTGCGTTTCCGTAAATTCCTTGTTGGCTGTGCTTCCCTTGTGTCGGAACAGGTCAATTACGCAACGCTGGCAGAATCCGCTGATATTGCGCCGAGCACGGCGAAGGAATGGCTGAAAGTGCTGGTAGGACTTCATATCATTTATCTGCTCGCACCGTATTCCAACAATGAGCTAAAACGGCTCAGTAAGACCCCGAAACTGTATTTCTGCGATACCGGGCTGTGTGCGTATCTTTCCATGTGGCTGACGCCAGATACGCTGCGGAATGGTGCTGCAAGCGGCCATTACTACGAGAACTATGTTGTGATGGAGCTTGTAAAGAATTACGCCTACGCAAAATCCAAGGTGAATATCACGTATTTTCGGGATTCCAACGCAAAAGAGATTGATGTCTTTGTGGAGGAAAACAATGTCATTCATCCATTGGAGATTAAAAAGAGCGCCGCACCCGACCGCCGTGAAGTTAAGAAATACAGCGTGATTGATAAGGCGTCCTTGAACCGTGGCAACGGCGGTATCATCTGTATGTGCGAGGAGCCAATTCCGATCGATGCAGATAACTGCTTTATCCCCAGCAATCTCATCTAAGGAACGGCGTAAACACAAAAATGGAAGAAAGGCGGTGATTCTGACAAATGGCAAAGAAGCAGGGTCATTATTGCAAAGTCTGCGGAACGTATCGATCCAATGAGAGTTTTTCCGGGAAGGGTCACAGCGCACATATCTGCAAGAAATGTGCGGCGCTGTCCCCTGCAGAGCGTTCCAAAGAAATGACTTTGACACGGCTGATGAACCTCCCGTACCGGTTATCTGCGGAGCAGAAAGCGTGGCTCAAGGGGCTGCAAAAGAATGACTGCCATGAAATTGCAGAGACCGCCAAAGCAGTTTATGCAGAGTACTTCCCTTATGCTGAGAGAAACGAACGCAAAAAGCAGCTCCATATCAAAGAAATGACATTCCATATTCAGGATGAATTATGGGATGAATATGGAGATCCCTTTGACGCACAAATCACATTTACGCTTGACCGCAAATCACGGCAAATTTCCTGTATCCAGGCTGAAACCACCGATACGGTGGAACTGCCGGAGAAGGAAATGAAAAAACTGCTGAACCGGATCGTCAGCGAGTACGAGGTTTTTTGCTGGGAAGAAGATTTTTCTCAATCTGATTTTGACTCCTTTGATGATGACGATGAGGGCGGGAGCGATTTTGCCGAGAACGAAAATGCCGATGATACAGAACAACCCTCATGGTCAGTCTCAATCAGTTACTCAAATGGTGAAGAACAGCAGATGAAAGGGTTTGACATCCCAATCCGTGTCAATGAGCTGGCGCTGGATCTGCTTCAATACTTTGAAGATGACGCAGACGATGATGAAATCTATTTTTGAACAGAATAACAAAGTGTTATGTGCAGGGCACCCGATTTTCGGGTGCTCTAATTTTATGGAATAAAGGAGGGCAGACAATTCATGCCAAGCAAACTGCAAATGTATGAGCAAATGGCAGACCAAACCGCCAAGCAGGTTACGGGCAGCTTCGGAGAATGGACGGCGTTCCTCGAAACGATGGGGCGGCTCTACAAATATCCGTTCCATGAGCAGCTTATGATTTTCGCTCAAAAGCCAAACGCAACAGCCTGTGCCGACTATGACCTCTGGAACAAGCAGATGGGGCGTTATGTCCGCCGTGGCACCAAGGGCATCGCCTTGATTGATACCAGCGGCGATAATCCGAAACTCAAATATGTGTTTGATGTTTCGGATACAGGCACCAGGGCAAATTCCCGCCGTCTGAACCTTTGGGAATATCGGGACGAACATCAGGACGCTGTTACGGCGTCTCTGGAGAACCGTTTCGGCGTATCCGGTGAAAAAGGTCTTGCCGATCAACTGGAACAGATTGCCGGGAAGCTCGTAACCGAATACTGGAACGACAACAGGCGGGACATCCTCGGCATCCTTGAAGATTCTTTCCTTGAGGAGTATGATGATTACAACGTAGAGATGGCGTTCCGAAACGCCGCTGCGGTCAGCACCACCTACACGCTCATGTCCCGCTGCGGTCTCAATCCCGGCGACTACTTTGAGCATGAGGATTTTTTAAGCGTATTCGATTTTAACACCCGTGATACGATTGCCGTTCTCGGCTCGGCTGTTTCCAACAGCAGCGAGCAGATTTTAAGGCAAATCGCAATCACTGTAAAAAACTACGAGCGAGAAGCAAGCCTGCAAAGACAGGCGGAAAGGACGCAGAATGATGGAGAACAATCTGAATTATACGCAGAACGGGGATTATCTGATTCCCAATCTGACGCTCTCCGAGACCGAAACGAAGCCCTTGGGCAAGTACGGTCGGATGAGGAAAAAGTACCTGCAGGAGCACAGGCCGGTGCTGTGGAACAGCATGATCCTGTCAGAGAGCCTGTATCCGCATCTGAGGGAGATCGACGAGGCAGCGAACCGGAGGCTGGAACTGATGATGCCGGAGCTGATGAAGCAGAACGGCGTGACGGAGAACCTGAAAGCCAGCGATCCGATGAAGTGGACAGGGCTTATGAACAACCTCAAAAACCAAGCCGAGGAAGTAATTCTCGCAGAACTGATTCACGCATAAGCGGACAGCTCACCCTCTTTGATGTTGGGCTGTTCCCAACAGAACAGGAGCAGATCGCTGTCATAGACGAAGCGGAGAGTGTAAAACCTACACCCTTCGCTTTTTCTTTTGCCCAAAATGACATTGACGATGTGCTCCGTCTGGCAAGCAACACCGAGGATACAAGAATGACGGTTGCCGCTGCCTTCCAGAAGCAGAAGTCCACAGAAGAAATCGCAGAGCTGCTCAAACAGGAATATCACGGCGGAGCCGGTATCAAGTCAGAGGGTGGCGAGTTCTCCGTTTGGTATGGAGAGGACGGGATTCATCTTGCAAAAGGTCGTTCCGCAAGATATACAAAAACAGCACAGATAATTTCCTGGGAGGATGCCGCTGAGCGTATTGGTCAGCTCATGCAGGACGGCAGATATGCCTCTAATGTGGAGCTTGCGGAAGCCGAGGGACACGAGCGAATGAAGCTCTCCCAAATGCTCTGGTATCTTCGTGGGGATTTGAGCGATGCGGCAAAGGAACAAAACATCCTCTCTGCCCTGGCTGACTATCGCAATAACAATTTCCCCGATAGTACGGCTCGTCTGGCGGAGGATTTGAAAGGCCCTACGTTTCGGGAACGCCTTGCCGCAGAGTATACCGTTTTTCTTGAAGCATATAAGGAAAATCGGGACGTCATGCGTTTTCACTTTCACAAGACGCACGAGATCTGGAACAGGCTGAAAGACCTTGACCTGCTGAGGCGTGAGTATACTTCCGATATGCCGGAGGTTCCCACGGTGGGAATGTTTATTACCGATGATGAGATTGACGCCACGCTGAATCGTGGCAGTAATGTTGAGGGCGGCAGGGGTCGCATCTACAGCTATCTCACAGGCGCTCACAATGCCAAAGAAAAAACGGAATTTCTAAAGAATGAGTACGGCACAGGCGGTCGTTCTCATGCTGTATCGGGACAGGGCTGGATTGACAGCAGCGGCAAGGGTATCCGTTTGCAGAAGCCCGACTGTACTGATGTAGAGCTGAACTGGAACAAGGTGCTCTCCCGCTTTGAAAACATCATTCGGAACGGCAGATATTTTACTCCCGAAGAAAAAGCCAGATATGAGGAAATGCAGACCCGTGAGTGGCAGTTCCGCAAACACATGGACGCCTATAACGACATCAAACATGACCATCCCAATGATGTGGTGCTGTTCCAGGTCGGAGATTTCTTTGAAATGTACGGCGTGGATGCCAGAACCGCATCGGAGCTGCTTGGCTTAAATCTTACTACAAGAGCCGTGTCCGGTGCGGGACGGGTGGAAATGTGCGGGATTCCCTCTCACATTCTGGAGCAGTCTGTTGAGAAAATCCGCCAGACCCGCGGCGTTACGGTTGCCCGTCATAACAGCATTATAAACGAGCATACGACCTATTCTCTGGGCGTTTTAGGAGCAGACAGGGAATTATCCCCGGAGGTCGAAAACGAACCTGTAAGCGTTACAGAAACTCCAAAAGGCACCTCAACCGCAGCAGTTGAAACACCGCTTATCTCCCGTGAAATCACACAGGCAGAGATTGATGAAGCTCTCCAAAGCTGGAACGGCAGTATTGAAAGTAAGCAGGCAGTTGTCCGTTATATGGCAGACCATGCCCGTGAACGGGACACGGCGGCGTGGCTCGCCGGAGAATACGGTACTGGGGTATCGAAACCTCTGCATATCACCGTTACCGGAACGGACATTGATTATGAAATGTCCTGGGCAAAGGTACAGAGGCGTATCGCACAGCTCATCAAGGAGGACAGATTTTACACCCAGGCAGAATATGACCGTCTGGACGATATTGACCCGATTGCCATTCGTGAAACCCTTGCCCAGCATGGCATCGTAAACGGCGAAGTCGTTGACTCCGAAAAGCTGGATGCAGACCCGTTCATTCAGCAGGTAATGGGAGATGTGGATCGGATCAGCCGTGAGCAGGCCGCTATTCGGGAAGCTGATGAGGCTTTCGCAAATGAGTATCTGATCCCCCATGAATCCACCTTTGAGATTGACGGACGCAGATTTGTTGTGGACAGCGTAAATCTCGATTTTGGCAAGGTGAGCTTGCAGGATGTTACATTCCAGAACGCAGCAGGGTTCCCGATTTTCAGAAGCGAATCCATTGCGTTTATGCGTGGGCTCATGGAGATCAGCGAAGCACAGCGTACAGCGGAACCGCCTGCCGAGCCTCAGTTGGAGTCAGAAACCGCAGCGTTTTACTCTGCGGAAGAAAACAATCTTCCGTTCGATGTGGAAATCCGAACCATCAAAACCCCAGAGCCGCCGATACCGAAGCCCGAACTTCACAATTTCCGCATCACCGATGACCATCTGGGTGAAGGTGGTGCAAAAGCAAAGTTCCGTATGAATATGGACGCCATCAACCTTCTGAAAGAATTGGAGTTTGACGGCAGACAGGCAACACCCGAAGAACAGGTTATTCTCTCCAGGTATGTGGGCTGGGGCGGGCTGGCGGACGCCTTTGATGAAACAAAAGACAACTGGAAAAGTGAATTTGCGGAGCTGTACACAGCACTTTCTCCCGAAGAATACGCCGCCGCAAGAAGTTCTACGCTGAATGCCCACTATACAAGCCCAACTGTAATTAAGGCTATCTATGAAGCTGTCTGCAGCATGGGTTTTGAGACGGGCAATATTCTGGAGCCGTCAATGGGCGTGGGCAACTTTTTTGGATTGCTTCCCGAATCTATGCAGAACAGCAGGCTCTACGGCGTGGAGCTGGACAGCATCACAGGGCGAATCGCAAAGCAGCTTTATCCCAAAGCAGATATTACCGTAGCAGGATTTGAGACTACCGACAGGCGGGACTTCTACGATCTGGCTATCGGCAATGTGCCGTTCGGTCAATATCAGGTAAATGACCGGGCATATAACAAACTCGGTTTCTCTATCCATGATTATTTTTTCGCCAAGGCTCTCGATCAGGTTCGACCGGGCGGTGTGGTCGCTTTCGTAACGAGCCGGTACACGATGGACAAGCAATCTCCCGAAGTCCGAAAATATATCGCTCAGAGAGCGGAACTGCTTGGAGCGATCCGCCTGCCGAACAACGCTTTCAAGGCAAATGCAGGCACGGAAGTTGTGTCCGATATTATCTTCCTGCAGAAGCGGGATCGTCCTATTGAGATTGAACCCGATTGGATACACCTTGGAAAGAACGATGACGGTTTTGCCATCAACAGTTATTTCATCGACCATCCCGAAATGATACTCGGACGGCAGACTTCTGAAAGCACCCAATACGGCAAGCAGGACTTTACGGTTGAACCCATTGAGGGACTGGAACTTGCCGATCAGCTTCACGATGCTGTGAAATATATCCGTGGCACTTATACGGAGGCAGAGCTGCCCGAACTCGGTGCGGGGGAAGCAATCGACACCTCTATCCCCGCTGACCCAAATGTCAAAAATTACAGTTACACCGTGGTAGACGGCAATGTCTACTACAGAGAAAACAGCCGCATGGTAAAGCCCGATTTGAACGCTGCGGCAATGGAGCGTGTCAAGGGCATGGTGGAACTCCGTGATTGTGTGCAGAAACTCATTGGTCAGCAGATGGACGGATATACCCCGGACGAGGTTATCCGGCAGACACAAAGAGAATTAAATGAACTCTACGATAATTTTACCGCAAAGCACGGTCTCATCAACAGCCGTGGCAATGCTCTTGCTTTTGCGGACGATAGCTCCTATTATCTGCTCTGCTCGCTGGAAGTTCTCGATGAGGACAACAATCTGAAACGCAAGGCGGATATGTTTACCAAGCGTACCATTAAGCCCAGCGAAGTTGTCACATCGGTCGATACCGCTTCGGAAGCATTGGCAGTCTCTATTGCAGAAAAAGCAATGGTTGATATGGCATATATGTCTCAGCTTACCGGCAAGACCGAGGAAGAACTGGCGAGCGATCTGCGTGGCGTGATCTATATGGATTTTAACCGAAAGCCGGACGGCTCCTATACTTGGAGAACCGCCGATGATTTTCTGTCCGGGAATGTCCGTGAAAAGCTCGCTTACTATCAAAAAGCTCTGGATATGCTGCCGGAAGGTGCGGAGCACCGCAGCGAGATTGCAGACAATGTGGCGGCTCTGAAATCAGCACAGCCGAAAGACCTGGATGCTTCGGAAATTGAGGTTCGTCTGGGAGCAACCTGGATTGATAAATCCTATATTCAGCAGTTTATGGTAGAGACCTTTGAGCCGCCGTATTATCTGCGGCGAAGTATTGAAGTCAACTATTCGCCGTTCTCTGCGGAATGGAACATCACCGGCAAATCCCAGCCGTCCTACAGCGATGTAAACGCCTATATGACCTACGGGACGGACAGAGCCAACGCCTACAAGATTTTGGAGGATACGCTGAATCTGCGGGATGTGCGGATCTATGACACCGTTACAGACCCCGACGGAAAGGAACGGCGTGTGCTCAATTCCAAAGAAACGACCCTCGCCCAGCAGAAACAGCAGGCAATCAAAGATGCGTTTCATGATTGGATTTGGAAAGACCCCGACAGGCGGCAGGAGCTTGTGACGAAGTACAACGAGCTGTTCAACTCCAATCGTCCCCGTGAGTATGACGGCTCCCATATCGTATTCAGCGGTATGAATCCCGAAATCACGCTCCGTGAGCATCAGCTCAATGCGGTCGCCCATATCCTCTACGGCGGCAATACGCTGCTTGCACACGAAGTGGGTGCGGGTAAGACTTTCGAGATGGTAGCAGCGGCGATGGAGAGTAAGCGGCTTGGTTTATGCCAGAAGCCGCTTTTTGTTGTCCCGAACCATTTGACCGAACAATGGGCAAGTGAATTTCTCCGTCTGTATCCGTCCGCCAATATCCTCGCTGCAACCAAAAAGGACTTTGAACCGAGAAATCGAAAAAAGTTCTGCGGCAGGATTGCAACCGGCGACTACGACGCCATTATCATCGGGCACAGCCAGTTTGAACGAATCCCCGTATCGCAGGAACGGCAGGAGCGGCTTTTGCAGGAGCAGATCATGAAAATCGAAGAAGGTCTTGAGGAACTGAAAGCAAGCCGTGCGGAACGCTTTACCATCAAGTCTTTGGAGAGAACCAAAAAGGGATTGGAAACCCGGCTCAAAAAATTGCAGGACAGCACCCGCAAAGACGATGTGATTACCTTTGAGCAGCTTGGCGTTGACCGCCTCTATGTGGACGAGGCGCACAGTTTTAAGAACCTGTTCCTCTACACAAAAATGCGGAATGTGGCGGGACTTTCTACAAGCGATGCTCAGAAGTCATCGGATATGCTGTTAAAATGCCGCTATATCGACGAGATAACCGACAGCCGTGGCGTTGTATTCGCAACCGGAACACCTGTTTCAAACTCCATGACCGAGTTGTATACGATGATGAGATATTTGCAGCATGATACCATTCGGGATAAGGGACTGGCTCACTTCGATTGCTGGGCATCGACCTTTGGGGAAACCACTACAGCCATCGAACTTGCTCCCGAAGGGACAGGGTACCGGGCAAGAACCAGATTTGCCAAATTCTTTAATTTGCCGGAACTGATGAATCTGTTCAAAGAAGCGGCGGATATTAAAACCGCCGACCAGCTTAATCTGCCGACTCCAACGCCGATCTATCACAACGAGGTGGCACAGCCGACAGAAATCCAGCAGGCGATGGTACAGGAGCTTTCCGAACGAGCCGCCGCTGTCCATGCAGGTACGGTTGACCCATCCGTGGACAATATGCTCCGCATTACCTCCGATGGACGTAAACTTGGTCTTGACCAGCGAATTATCAACCCCAATCTTCCTGATGAGCCGACAAGCAAAGTCAATATGTGCGTGGATAATATCTATCGCATTTGGGAGGAAGGACAGGAAAACAAACTGACTCAGCTCGTTTTCTGCGACCTTTCTACACCGAAAAGTTCCGCTTCAAAGAAAGTTGCCAAAGCTCCTGCAGCAAACCTCGACAGCCCGGAACTCCGAGCATTGGAGCATCTGGCAGAGAAAGACGATACTCCCGAAGAAGCGGGATTTACCGTATATGATGACATCCGGGACAAACTTGTGGCAAGAGGGATTCCGAGAGAGCAGATCGCTTTCATCCACGAAGCGAACACCGAAGCCCGCAAAAAGGAACTGTTCAGTAAAGTCCGCTCCGGTCAAGTCCGTGTGCTCATGGGTTCCACCTTTAAGATGGGAGCCGGTATGAATGTACAGGACAGGCTGATCGCTCTCCATGACCTTGACGCACCCTGGAGACCGGGAGATCTGGAACAGCGCAGCGGTCGTATTATCCGGCAGGGTAACATGAATCCCGAAGTTCATATTTACCGCTATGTTACCGAGGCAACTTTTGACGCATATCTCTGGCAGACCCTTGAAAACAAACAGAAGTTCATCAGCCAGATTATGACGAGCAAATCACCTGTCCGAGCCTGTGATGACATTGACGAGACCGCACTCAGTTATGCGGAAATCAAAGCTCTGTGTGCGGGCGATGAGCGGATCAAAGAGAAGATGGACCTTGATGTGGATGTGGCTCGATTGAAGCTGATGAAAGCCAACCACCAAAGTCAGCAGTACCGATTGGAAGATAACCTCCTGCGGTATTTCCCCGAACAGATTGAACAGAGTAAAGGCTTTATTGCCGGATTTGAAGCGGATATGAAAACGCTTGCCGAGAATCCGCACCCGGTGGACGGCTTTGCCGGCATGACCGTTCGTGGCGATGTGCTGACCGATAAGGAGAACGCAGGCGCCGCTTTAGTCGATGCTTTTAAGGAAGTAAAGGGTTTAGACCCCATTCCGGTCGGCAGCTATCGTGGGTTCCAAATGTCGCTGACGCTGGAGGATTTCGGTCGGGACTATGTTTTGACCCTGAAAGGACAGATGACCCATCGTGTAACGCTGGGCAAAGACCCTCGTGGCAATTTGACGAGAATTGACAATGCCTTAAACGGTATGGCGGACCGTCTTGCGACAGTTCAAAGCAAGTTAGAAAGTTTGTATTCGCAGATGGAGACTGCAAAGACAGAGCTGGGTAAACCGTTCCCCCAGGAGGACGAGCTGCGGGTGAAATCCGCAAGGCTTGCGGAACTCAATATCGCTCTGAACATTGATGATAAGACGCCGATTGAGGCGATGGCGGAAGAAACTCCGTTAAGAGCTGAGATTGCCAAATCCGCAAAACCCTCTGTCCTGCAAAAGCTCCATTCCTACGACAAAGCAGGCAGGACAGAATCAACCAAAAAGCATAAGGAGGAAACTGTCAGATGAACAATCAGGAATTAAATACTGCGCTTTACGAAAAGCTCTTTGCCGAACAGGAGAAATTCAAGGGGTGGCTGCTTACGCAGCCGCCCTCTGAAATCTTGAATCATGCCTACGAATATGTTATGCGTGAGGACATCGTTCTGGCGATGGAATATCACGATTTAACCGATGAACAGGCAAAAGCCCTGCTTGCTTCACCGTCTCCTCTGGATGAAATCTTCCATGATTTTGAGAATATCGAGGGCGACCACATGGATGTGATCCGGGACTGCATCGAAAGCGGGGCGAATAAAAACATCGAGAAACAGCGGGAGGAACTTCGCAGCCTTCCTGTGTATACTTTCTCTGCAACTTTCGCAAAAGAGCACGGCGAGCTTGAAACCTACCGGACATCTCATCGTGCGAATGTAGCTTGCAAAAACGCCATTGAAGAAGCCATTTCCAGCCATTATAGAGATAACCGGTTTGACGGTTCCTGTGTGGATGAGGTCATTGACCGTTTCGGTATGGAGCGTGTAGCGTTTGTTCTTGCCAACACCGTCCAGGACAAAGATTGGGACGGGCGGATCTCCCATGATAACAAAGCGTGGGCAAAAGATGTGCCAGTTCCGAATGATTATGACGCATGGGGCGGCAGGCGTACTCATGAGTATGTCTGCACCCAAGCTCACCCCGGTCTTATCAATTTATTCGTCAACCGCTTTAGAAAGGAACAGGAGCTTGCAGCAGAGAAAAAGCCGTCTGTGCTCCAAAAGCTGAAAGAAGCAAAAGCAGATTTGCCGAGGAAGTCTCCGGGCAAAGTAAAGGAGGCTGAGCTGTAATGGCAAACCGCAACCGACCTGTTCAAGTGAAATTTCGTGTAACACCGGAGGAACGGGCTTTAATCGGCAGGCGTATGGAGCAGGCTGGCACAATGAATATGGCGGCGTATCTTCGCAAAATGGCAATCGACGGATATGTGGTTAAACTGGAACTGCCCGAACTTCGGGATATGATTTCTCATCTTCGCAGAACAAGCAACAACTTCAACCAGATCGCCCGCAGAGTAAATTCCACAAACCGAATTTATGAAGATGATATTCGTGAAATGAAAGGTATGCTGGAACAGATTTGGGAGGCGAACAACAAAGTCCTCGAAAAGCTCGCCGCCATCGACTGATTTCGGCATCCTTGCCCTGTTCCTCCCGATACAGTAGAATAGAGTCAGAAGAAGGGAGGGACTTTCGATGAAGTTCATTTTAAAGATTTTATTCGCACCGGTCATTGCGGCTCTCGCCGTTATCATCTGGATACTCGCCTTTGTGCTCAAGTTATCTGCCTGGTTCTTTGGCATCCTCGGCACGATTTTCGGTATTCTGGGCTTTGTGATTCTTCTGCTTGACAGCGTTGTCAACGGCATCATCGTTCTTGTGTTTGCCTTCCTCGTTAGTCCCCTGGGACTGCCGATGCTGGCGGCGTGGCTGATCGGTCAAATGCAGAGATTCCGATACTTTGTGCAGGACGCAGTTTACGGATAAAGAAAATTCTGACCAAGTTGGACAGAATTAAATTGAGACGGGTGTGGCTTCGGCTGCGCCCGCCTTTTTTCGTTGGGAGGTGATTTTTCAT
>ERZ857785.1542-NODE-1542-length-24407-cov-6.485504_pt1 | contig 24407 bp, 20 predicted proteins | sample MGYA00519763_ERZ857785 | MGnify/ENA primary metagenome ERZ857785 (study PRJEB31778, sample SAMEA3449365) | human gut metagenome | biome: human gut; feature: human-associated habitat; material: faeces | place: United Kingdom | collected 2010/2012 ...
TTTAAGCGTGAGTTTGTGATATTGGGTGTGGTATCTTTAACTATGGGAAACTCCGGTCTCCCAGTTGGAAACGGTCTGGCGCGTGACGTAGACCTTTTCCGCCAGCTCCTCCTGCGAAAGCGAGAGCGCGGCGCGATGCGCCTTGATCTGATTGCCGAGTTCCATAAGTGCCTCCTGTGCGTTTCGTTCGATCTGCCCCAAGGGTAGCCAAAACGGGAAAGTTTGTCGAGCAAAGCTGCTTTACATGAGGAAAAATTGATTGTCAAAAGATTTTGACAAGCGCCTTTTCGCCCCGATATCAGCGGCTTGCCAGCTTTTCGCGCAGCCTTGCGATGCTTCGCTGCGGGGCGTCGATGGCTTCGCCCTGCGTTTCGTGCCAGTCGGCCTTTTCGATGGTGATGACTTTTTCATAGCAGGCGATGGCCGTTTCATAGTCACCGCGAATTTCGCAGATCTGCGCGATGGCCTCGGCAGGGTCGACAAAGCGGGGCGGCGGCATGAGCGCCATCGTCTTCTCGTAATCCGCAATGGCTTCGTCGTAATGTCCAAGCTTGGCAAGCTCGCTCGCGCGCATAACGTAGACCTCCCACGTGTCGGGATACTTTGCGCACATGGCCTCCCACTGCGCGAGCGCGTCGTCGGTGTGCCCCTCCTGCAAAAGGATGCAGCCGAGGTAAAAATCGTCGTTGTAGGTAGGCTTCAGGCGGTGCATTTTGTCCAAGACCTCGCGCGCCTCCGCGCAGCGGCGGTCGGCGATGAGAAGGTCCAGAAGCCACAGGTGCGCGCTGTGGTTCTCCGGATGCGCGGCGAGAAACTCCTGATAGAAGGCGATCGTGCGGTAGTGGTTCGTCGCGTTCCAGTCGAGGTACGCGCCGTGCTCGGCGTCGAAGATGGCGTTGTGCGCCTCCTTGCAGTCGGGATTCAGTGCGAGCGCCTGACGCGCGAGGGGAGAGGCGAGGTCGTTGTATTCCCGTGCGCGCTTGCAGTAAAGCTCTGCGAGCAGCAGCGTTGCGCGCGGGCGCGTTTCCTCCTCGCGGCACTTTTCCTGCAAAAAGCGCTCCTCTTCGTCAAATTCCTGCTGTGTGAGAAAGCGCTTGTCCCAGAGCATATTGTCGATGCGGGAAAAGCGGCTCTCGTCCGTGAGGGAGAAGAGCGAGTCGATGCTCGTTCCCAGCGTGACGGACAGCGCGGGCAAAAGCTGAATATCGGGAAGCGAGCTGCCGTTTTCCCACTTGCTTACGGCCTGCGCGCTCACGTGGAGGGCTTTTGCAAGCTGCTCCTGCGTCATGCTTTTGGAGAGGCGCAGCGTTTTGATCTTGCTGCCGATGTCGATGTTCATAAAGGCAAAACTCCGTTTCTGTAAAGTGCGGACGTCCTTGATGAGTTCAGTATAGCCGATTGCAGGAAAACGCGCAATGGAGGGGGAGTTTCGCGCGCTCAAACGGCGGTTGAGAGCAAAAAGGACGGAAGATGCTTTTCTTCCGTCCTTTTTATGCAGTTCCAGTCGAATCAGTCGCCGACGCCGGGGTTCAGAACCTTGCCGACGTTCCACAGGTGCGCGACCTGCTGCGCGGCGGCCAGACGTTCCTCGGGGGACTCGTAGCTTGCGTGCGCGGTCTGCGCGCCGCAGTCGACACAGGTGACATAAACGCACCAGCCCTGCTCATCCTCCACCGTACCGGTGCCGCGGCAGTAGGGGCAGTCCTGCAATTCGATCTCATAAATCGGGTCCATGGTATTCATCCTTTCCTACCGCGCAAAATTGACAGTTTGCGCGGAAATAACCTAATGACCGTAGTATAGCAGGGAAACGGGCGCTTTACAAGCAAGAAAATAGCAAAAATGGGGCGCTCGCAAGCGCCCCGCTTTTTACACGTTTGACGACGGAACAGGAAGCTGGTACTTTTCCACGTAGGATTCGTACGTCTGCTGGAAGCTGCCGTCGGCAGTCTTGGCCTGGCGCAGCGTTTCGTGCAGGTTGAGGTTATGCGCACGGGCGTCGATGACGCAGCCGGCGATGTTGGAGCAGTGGTCGGATGTGCGCTCAAGGTCGGTCAGAAGATCGGAGAGGACAAAGCCAGCCTCAATGCTGCAATGGCCCTGCTGCATGCGCAGGATGTGGCGCGTGCGCATCTGCTCTTTGAGCGTATCGATGACCTGCTCGAGCGGCTCGACCTGTTGGGCGAGCGCGACGTCCTGCGAGGAGAAGGACTTGAGCGAGAGCGAAAGGATCTCGCGGATGGCGGAGGTGAGAATGGCGAGCTCGTTGAGGGCGCTGCCGGAGAACGTGAGGCCCTTTTGCTCCATCTCCTCAGCGGAGGAGAGAATGTTGACCGCGTGGTCAGAAATGCGCTCAAAGTCGCCGATGGTCTTGAGTAACTCGGTCGCCTCCTCGCTCTCGTCGCGGCCCATTTTCTGCGTGCTGAGCTTGACGAGGTAGGTGCCGAGGATATCTTCATAGTGGTCGCAAAGCTCCTCATCGTCGCGGATGCTCTGGGCGAGCTCGGGCGTGTTGTGGTCAAGGGCGGTGAGAGCGTTGTTCAGCGCGCGCACGGCGCAGTCCGCCATTTCGCGGGCGACGGTGCGGCTCTGGCGAAGGGCGAGGGACGGGGTGGGGAGAAGACGCTCGTCGAGCTCGGTCGTCTTTTCACCCTGCGTCTGGGGATCGTCGGGGACGATGCGGCAGGCGAGCTTTTCAAGAAGGCCGCCCGCGGGCAGGAGCATGGCGGTGCAGAGGACGTTGAAGACCGAGTGTGTGACGGCGATGCCCGCCATGGTGGCGGATTCATCCAGCAGCGCGGGCGCAAAAGCCGCGCGCACAATGCAGAAGACCGTCAGCAGCACGACAACGCCGATGACATTGAAGAGAAGGTGAACGACCGCGGCGCGGCGGGCGTTTTTGTTCGTGCCGATGGACGACAGCATGGCCGTGACGGTCGTGCCGATGTTCTGGCCCATGATGATGGGAATGGCCGCGGCATAGCTCACAGAACCTGTGACGGCGAGCGCCTGCAAAATACCGACGGACGCGGAGCTCGACTGGATGATGGCCGTGAGCAGCGCGCCGGCGAGCACGCCGAGGAGGGGATTCTGAAAGGCAACAAAGAGATTCGTGAACGCGGGGACGTCCTTGAGGCCCGCGACCGCGCCGCTCATCGTCTCCATGCCGAACATGAGCGTGGCAAAGCCGAGCAGGATCATGCCGGTGTCCTTTTTCTTGTTGTCCTTGCAGAACATGTAGTAGATGATGCCGATGAGCGCAAGGACGGGAGTGAAGGATGAGGGCTTTAAGAGCTTGATCCAGAAGTTGCCGGAGTCGATGCCGCCAAGGCTCAAAAGCCAGGCCGTGACGGTCGTGCCGACGTTGGCGCCCATGATGACGTTGATGGCCTGACGCAGCGTCATCAGGCCCGAGTTGACAAAGCCGACCACCATGACCGTGGTGGCGGACGAGCTCTGGATGATGGCCGTGATGCCAAGGCCCGTTAAAAATCCGGCGAATACGCTGCCGGTCATCTTGTCGAGAAGAGAGCGGAGCTTGCCGCCCGCGCGGCGCTCGAGCGCCTGGCCCATCAGGTTCATGCCGAAGAGGAACAGGCACAGCCCGCCGATCATCGTGAGCACATTGAAAATATCCATATTTTCTATCTTTCCTTTTTTCTTTTTTGAGACCCTATTTATAACCAAGTAATAGTTTACGCGCCAAATGTCAAAACTGCCAGAGGAGAATTGTAAAATCTATGTAAAATACACAGCGGCGACGGAATACGGCGTGATTTGTGTCATGTTGCACAGTTTTTTCCGCATGAACTGGAAAAAAGTGCAGACACTAAGCACAGCATTCGCCGCGGCGTCTGCCTCCGCGGCAAAAAGCAACTTGAAATGTCGGAGGAATCGTATGAAAAAAGACTTTATCGACACCAATGAATTCACAAAGCAGGAACTGCTCGACATCATCGACTTGTCGCTCGCCATCAAAAAGGCCATTAAGGCGGGCTACTATCCGCCCCTGATGCGCAACATGACGCTCGGCATGATCTTCCAGCAGTCCTCTACGCGCACGCGCGTCTCGTTTGAGACCGCGATGAGCCAGATGGGCGGGCACGCGCAGTATTTAGGCCCCGGTATGATCCAGCTCGGCGGGCATGAGACCATCGGCGACACGGGCAAGGTGCTCTCAAAGCTTGTCGATGTCGTGATGGCGCGCGTCATCGAGCACAAGACGATTGAAGAGCTCGCGAAAAGCTGCACCATCCCCGTCATCAACGGCATGTCGGACTACAACCACCCCACGCAGGAGATCGGCGACCTCTGCACGATCGTGGAGAACCTTCCGCAGGGGAAAAAGTTAGAGGACTGCAAGGTCGTGTTCGTGGGCGACGCGACGCAGGTGTGCGCGTCGCTCGGCTTTATCACGACGAAGCTCGGCATGCACTTTGTCCAGTACGGCCCCCAGGGCCACCAGCTGAATGAGCAGCACAAGGAGATCATGAAGAAGAACTGCGCGCTCTCCGGCGGCAGCTACCTTGTCACCGATGACCGCGAGAGCGTACGCGGCGCGGACTTCATCTATACCGATGTGTGGTACGGTCTCTACGAAAACGAGATGCCGAAGGAAGAGCGCGTGCGCGTCTTCCACGACTATCAGGTCAACCGCGAGCTGATGCAGCTGGGGAACCTTGGCTGCAAATTCATGCACTGCCTGCCCGCGACGCGCGGCGAGGACGTGACCGACGAGGTCGCCGACAGCGACGCCTCCCTCTGCTGGGAGGAGGCGGGCAACCGCCTGACGGCCATGCGCGGCCTTCTTGTCTACTTTACACGCTGCCGCAAGGAGCCGAGCGGTCTTCAGATCGCGGCGGCGAAAGAGGAGCTTGACAAAGTGCTCTGCGACAAGCTCGGCTGCGTCGAGGCCTACTGCGGCGTTTCGAAAGCGGAAAAGAGCTGAGATAAGTCATGGAGAAAAATCAATTCCGGCTCGCAGACGTCATTTTGTCGGTCATCTGCGTGGTGTTTGTCGCCGAGGCGGCGGCGCCGGTCGCGTCGATCGGCAACAGCCAGTATTTCTGGTGGATCTTTATGATATTGGCGTTTCTGCTGCCCTACGGCCTCATCGCCGCCGAGCTCGGCACAGCCTACGCGGGAGACGGCGGGCTCTATGACTGGATCCACGCGGCGTATCCGGACGGCAAGTGGGCGGCGCGTGCCTCGTGGTACTACTGGATCAATTTTCCACTGTGGATGGCATCGCTTGCGGTGATGTGTCCCGAGCTCATCACGTTCATCACGGGGCGGAGCCTCGGGACGTTCGGCTCGCTCGTGGTCGAGCTGCTGTTCATCTGGATCGTCACGCTCATCGCGTGCTATCCCGTGTGCGACAGCATCATTATCCTGAACGTGAGCGCTGTCATCAAGATCGTGCTGGCGCTGCTGGTCGGCGGGCTCGGCGTGTGGTATATCAGCCGTTACGGCTTTGTCAACGACATGTCGGCGCGGACATTTCTGCCGTCGTTCGACTTAAACAGCCTCTCGTATATCTCCGTCATCATCTTCAACTTCCTCGGCTTTGAGGTCGTGTGCACGTACGCAAACAATATGAGCGACCCGAAAAAGCAGATCCCGCAGTCCATCGTGACCGGCGGCATCGTCATCGCGGCCATCTACCTCTTCTCGGCGTTCGGCATCGGCGCGGCAGTGGATGTGCGTGAGATCAGCGTGGATTCGGGGCTTATCGACGCGGTGTCGCTCATTCTGGGCGGCAGCGGCGGCGTGCTCGTGGGCGTGGTGGCGCTTTTGTTCCTCGTGACGCTGTTCGGCAATATGATCTCGTGGTCGATGGGCGTCAATTCGACGGCGGCGCTGGCGGCGGACCACAACGACATGCCGCGGGTGTTCGCCAAGCGCTGGGCAAAGAACGACATGCCCGTCGGCGCGGCGGTCACGTCGGGCGTCGTCGCCTCGTGCGTGTGTGTTTTGGGCGTGCTCATCGAGATGGCGTCGCCGGACTCGTCACTCTTCTGGAGCTTTTTCGCGCTGAATCTCGTGATGCTGCTTTTGAGCTATCTTCCCGTGTTTCCGGCGTTTTTGAAGCTGCGGCGCGAGGATGCGAAGACGCCGCGCCCGTTCCGCGTGCCGGGGTCTGACACGGCGCTCAAATGGATCGCCTACGTGCCGATGGTGCTCATCGTCATTTCGATCATTTTCACTGCGGTCCCGCTCTCGTTTGACGCAGAGACGCTTGCGAGCTTTCTGCCCATTACGATCGGGTCGATCCTCAGCGTGGCGATCGGCGAGGTGCTGATCGCGCTGCGCGGGAAAAACGCGCGCAGCTAAGTATGGTTTCATCATAAGGAGACAAAGCTATGGCAAAACGAATCATCGGCACAACGCCGAAGCAGGACGGGTATCGTATGCCCGCCGAATTTGAGCCCCAGCAGGGCGTGTGGATGCTCTGGCCTGAGCGAAACGACAACTGGCGCGACGGCGGAAAGCCCGCGCAGAAGGCCTTTGCGGATGTTGCCAAGGCCATCGCAAAATTTGAAAAGGTCACGGTCGGCGCATCCGTGCGCCAGTATCAGAACGCGCGCGCCAAGCTCCCCGAAAATATCCGCGTCGTGGAGCTCGAGAGCGACGACGCGTGGGTGCGCGACTGCGGGCCGACGTTCCTTGTGAACGACAAGGGCGGTCTTCGCGCGGTGGACTGGGAGTTCAACGCCTGGGGCGGGCTCGTCGACGGGCTGTATTTCCCCTGGGACAAGGACGACCAGATCGCGCGCAAGATCTGCGAGATCGCGGACGTGGACAGCTACCGCACAGAGGGCTTCGTGCTCGAGGGCGGCTCCATCCACGTCGACGGAGAGGGCACAGTGCTGACGACTGAAATGTGCCTGCTCTCTGAGGGCCGCAACCCCGACAAGTCGAAAGAAGAGATCGAGCAGATGCTGCGCGAATACCTCGGGTGCGAGAAGGTGCTGTGGATCAAGGACGGCATCGACCCCGACGAGACGAACGGGCACATTGACGACGTCGCGTGTTTCATCGCGCCCGGCGAGGTCGCGTGCATCTGGACGGAGGACAAGAACCATCCGTTTTATGAGCAGGCGCAGGCGGCGTACAAATTCCTGAGCGAGGCGACGGACGCCAAGGGACGCAAATTAAAGGTCCACAAGCTCTGTCTGACAAAAAAGCCGTGCTTACTCGAGGGCGCGGATACCATCGACGCCGTGGAGGGTACTATCCCGCGTGAGGACGGCGAGGTCAGCATCGCGTCGTATATGAACTTTTTGATCGTCAACGGCGCGGTCATCCTGCCGCAGTACGGCGACGAAAACGACGCAGTCGCCATCGAACAGGTGCAGAAAATGTTCCCCGACCGCGAGGTCGTGGGCGTGCAGACGAAGGAGGTCGCCTTCGGCGGCGGCAATATCCACTGCATCACCCAGCAGCAGCCTGCGGTGAAGAAGTAAAAAAGAGTGCCGTCCGTGCAATAAATGTACGGGCGGCGTTTTTATGGTGCTTATGCAGTTTGCTCGCGGGCGATGCGGATGAATTCAGAGAGCACGCTCCACGGATACGAGCGGCTCAAGTATCCAAAGCAGATGGGATAGGACGCCTCGGGGCAGAGCGGGAGAATATGCAGGTGCGCGAGCTGCTCGGGCGAGAGCGCTGTGTGCAGCAGATTTTCCGGGCAGAAGCATGCGCCGACGCCCTGCTCGCAGAGCGCGAGCAGCGTTTCGACGTTTTCCGACGTCGCTTTGCTGACGGGCGAGACGCCCGAGGAGCGCAAAAGTCCGCGCCCGATGCGCCCGCCGATGTCCTCCGCGGAGCCGAGGACAAAGGGGCAGTCACACAGGGCACTTAGGTTTCCCGCGGCGATCTCGCCGCGGTGCGTGTCGAGGTCGATGCCGCACTGCGCGAGCAGCCCATCGGACAGGCACAGCACGATGTGCTCCAGATAGTAATCCTCAAGCACCACGCCGGGGAGCGGGTGTGGAAAGCCGGCGATGGCGAGGTCAATGCCGCCGCTGAGCAGCGCCTTCTGGATCGCGTCGTTCGAGCCTTCGAGCAGCGTGATCTCGACATTCGGATACTGACGCTGAAAAGCGGGGATCAGGCGCGGCATAATGGCGCGGCCGCGCGTATAGGCGATGCCGACGCGCAGCTCGCCCTTCTGATTTTCGGAGATGTCGCAGAATTCGCGTTCCATGGCCTGGCGCGTCTGGCCGATGGATTCGGCATAGCGCAGAAACGTGCGGCCCGCATAGGTGAGCTCAAGCGGCGTGCGGCGCACAAGGAGCGTGCAGCCGAGCTCCTTTTCAAGTCCCGCAATGTGGGACGAGAGCGACTGCTGCGTGATGTGCAGCGCTTCAGCGGCGCGGGTGAAGTTTTTCTCCCGCGCAAGCACGAGAAAATAGTCAAGAGAATGGAAATTCATGGGAACGCTCCTTTTACAGCTGTTTCTTGTAGAATATATCAATTTTAACAGTTTTACAAGATGAAAATCCGCGCTTATACTAAAGACAACGAAAGGCTGAACGAACGGCAAAGCGCACGGGTTTTCTTTTTCACCGCGCCTCCATCCACACACGTTCGTTCGCTTTGCGTGGGGGAACCTGACAGCCGGAGCACCAGCAGGAGATTTTGCAATTTCTGCCTGCTGCACTCCGGCTTGCAGGGCATATCGGAAAGGATGGCGGGAGAGGAACATGAGCATTTTAGAGCTGGGGAGCTTGCAGCTGACGCTTTTTGCGATGATGCTGATCGGCGCGCTGCTCAAAAAGAAGGACATCATCGACGAAAACGGCAAAAAGTGCCTGTCCGACCTGTGCATCAATAATAGTCATCCCGTGCAACATCTTCAAATCCTGCCTCATCGAGTTGGACGCGGGTGTGATCAAGTCCTGTGCGATGCTGTTTGTGAGCGCGGTCGTGATGCAGCTATTGTGCCTCGCCTTGAACCGGTTCCTTTTTGAACGCTATGATCCGCAGCGGAAAAAGGTGCTGCAATACTGCACCATCGTGCCAATGAGCGGCTTTCTCGGCAATCCCATCGCCGAGGGCATCTACAACGAGGTCGGCGTGCTCTATACCTCGATTTTTCTCATTCCGATGCGCATTGTGATGTGGTCGGTCGGCACGACGTACTTTGTCGCGGGCGAGACGGTGGAAAAGAAAAAGCTCATCAAAAACGTGCTGACGCACCCCTGCCTTGTCGCCATCTACTTGGGACTTCTCTGCATGGTGACGCAGGTGCAGCTGCCGTCCGTGATCCTGAACACGGTGAAGTACATCGGGAACTGCAACTCCGCACTGACGATGTTTATTGTCGGCACGATCCTGACGGATGCGCCGCTCAAGAGCATCGTGAGCCGCGACACGGTAAAGTTCGGCTTGCTGCGGCTCGCGCTGCTGCCCGCGGCAGCGCTGGGCGTCGGGCTGCTGCTGCACCTTGAACCGACGGCGCTTGGCGTGAGTGTCCTGATGACGGGCATGCCCGCGGGCGCGACGGCGGCCATCTTTGCCGCCAAATACGGCAGCGACGCGCCGTTCGCCGCGCGAAATGTCGTGTTCACAACGCTTTTATCCATGCTGACGCTGCCGCTGTGGGCGTATGCGGTGGGATAAAAACGAGTTTTCTTTTTGATCGCTTCGTGCTAAGATAGCGATACTGTGTTGAGAAAAGGATAGGGAGGACTGGGATGGCTGCGATCGTTTTATTCTGCCTTGCGCTGCTCGTGTGCATCGTGCTGGGGACGAACATCCTCTACGCACTCCTGGCGGGGCTCGTGATCTTTACGCTGTACGGCAAAAAGCAGGGCTTTTCGTGGAAAGAGCTCGGGAAGATGATCTGCTCGGGCGTGAAGACGTCGGCAAGCGTGCTGCTCGTCTTTCCGCTCATCGGCATTCTGACGGCGTTCTGGCGCGCGTGCGGCACGCTGCCGTTCATCATCTGCTGCGCCGTCGACCTCATCCGGCCGGAGATCTTGCTGCTGATGACGTTTCTCCTAAACTGCGGCGTCTCGATGCTGACAGGCACGGCGTTCGGCACGGCGGCGACGATGGGCACCATCTGCGTGAGCGTCGGCATTTCGATGGGCATGGACCCCGTGCTGCTCGGCGGCGCGATGCTTTCGGGCGTATACTTCGGCGACCGCTGCTCGCCGGTCTCGACGAGCGCGCTGCTCGTGAGCGAGCTGACGGAGACGAACATTTACGACAACATCAAGCGCATGCTCAAGACGGCGCTCGTGCCGTTTCTTCTGAGCTGCGGCGTCTACGCGGCGCTCGGCATGGTGAAAAGCGGCAGCGGCGCGGCGGGCGAGCTGTGGTCGCTCTACGGGCGCGAGATGACGCTTCACTGGGTCATGTGCCTGCCGGCGGTGCTCATTTTGATCCTGTCGGTCCTACGCGTGAACGTGAAAAAGGCGATGTCGGTCAGCATTTTAGCGGCGGTCGTGCTGTGCATTTTCCTGCGGCATCTGGACGCGGTGATGATCCTCAGGACCGCAATCTTAGGCTACACGGCGTCGGACGCCGAGGTCGGCGCGATGCTCAACGGCGGCGGCATCATTTCAATGGTGCGCGTGGCGCTGATCGTGATGATCTCGTCGGCGTATTCCAGCATTTTTCGCAAGACGGGGCTGCTCGACGGGCTGTGCGGGCGTGTGACGGCGCTGCGCGACAAAACGTCGCCCTATGCCTCGATGCTGCTGACGGCGGTTTTGGCGAGCCTTCTCGCCTGCAACCAGACGTTGACGATCATCCTGACGAACCAGCTCTGCGCGCCGTCGCAGAAGGATAAAGAAGAATTTGCCATCAACCTTGAAAACAGCGCGGTCGTCGTCGCGCCGCTGATCCCGTGGTCGATCGCGGGGGCGACGCCGCTCTCGACCGTCGGCGCGCCGATGACGGGTATGGCGTTTGCGTGCTTTTTATACATCCTGCCGCTGTGCGAGCTCGTGCGGCGGACAGCGCAGCAGCGCGCGGCGAAAAAAACCGCCGCGCAGAAATGAGAAAGGAAGTTTGCATGAACGGAGAGACTTTACTGGCGGAAGCCATCGAAATGAAAGACGAGATCGTCGAGAACCGGAGAGCGATCCACCGCGCGCCGGAGGTCGGCGCGCACCTGCCGCAGACGGTTCAATTTGTCGAAGAAAAGCTGCGATTGCTCGGCTATGAGCCGCGCGAGCTGGGCGGCGGCGTGGTCGCGGAGCTCACGGGCGAGGATACGGGGCGCTGTATCCTGCTGCGCGCCGACATGGACGCGCTCAAGGTGCGGGAGAAGACCGACCTGCCGTTCCGTTCGGAAAACGGCAGCATGCACGCCTGCGGACACGACATGCACGCCGCGATGCTGCTGGGCGCTGCAAGGCTGCTCAAGGCGCATCAAAGCGAACTCAAGGGCACGGTGAAGCTCGTCTTCCAGCCCGACGAGGAAGGCTTCACGGGTGCGAAAGCAATGCTTAAGGCCGGTGTGCTGGAGGCGCCGGAGCCGCAGGCGGCGATGGCGCTGCACGTGAACTCCGGGACGCCGTCGGGCCTGGTGCTCTGCGGCAAGGGAACGTTTATGGCGGGCTGCACGCTGTTTCGCATCACGGTCAAGGGTGTGGGCTGTCACGGGGCAATGCCGGAGACGGGCGTCGACCCAATCAACATTGCCGCGCACATCTACCTTGCGCTTCAGGAGATCACGGCGCGCGAGCTGCCCGCGAAGACGCCCGCCATCGTGACAATGGGCAAATTCAGCGCGGGGCACGCGCCGAATATCATCCCGCAGGAGGCCGTGATCGAGGGCACGATCCGCACGTTCGACCGCGACGTGACCGCGCTGATCCTGCGCCGCATCGGCGAGATCGCGGACGCGACGGCCAGGGCCTTCCGCGGCAGTGCGAGCGTCGAAGAGCTCGCGAGCGCGCCGCCGCTCAAAAACGACGAGGCGCTGACCGAGCAGATGGCGCGCTGCGCCGAAATGCTGTTCGGCGAGAAGAGCGTCTACCGCCTGCGTGAGGGCGGGATGGGCTCGGAGGACTTTGCGTCCTACACCTACGAGCTGCCGTGCGCGTATCTGTTGCTCGGCGCGGGCACGGCGCAGGAGGACGCGCACTACGGAAAGCCCATGCACAACGAGAGCGTCGTCTTCAACGAGAACATTTTACCGCGCGGGAGCGCACTGCTCGCCTATGGCGCGATGCAGTGGCTCGAAGACCGGCAATAAAAAAATCCGCTTACGAATTTCGTAAGCGGATTTTTTATAATTGATTGTCGATGACTTAGCCGACGAGCGCCTCGGTATCCATGGCGATCATGAGCTCCTCGTTCGTGGGGATGAGGAGGACGGTGACCTTGGAGTCGGGCGCGGAGATGACGCGTTCTTCGCCGCGGACCTTGTTGGCGTCCTCGTCCATCTTGACGCCCATGAACTCGAGGCCGGAGGCGATGGCCATGCGCTGGGAAGCGCTGTTCTCGCCGACACCTGCGGTGAAGATGATGGCGTCCACGCCGCCCATCGCGGCGGCATACGCACCGATGAGCTTCTTCACGCCGTAGTTGAACATATCGACGGCAAGGCCGGCGCGCTCATTGCCCTGCTCGAAGGCCTCTTCGAGATCGCGGAAGTCGGAGCTGACGCCGCTGACGCCCATGACGCCGGACTTCTTGTTGAGGACATTGACCATCTCCTTGATGTCCATGCCGTACTTGTTCATCAGGTACTCGAGGATACCGGCGTCAATGTCGCCGGAGCGGGTACCCATGGGAAGACCGGCGAGCGGGGTGAAGCCCATGGAGGTGTCGACGCTCTTGCCGCCGTCGATCGCGGTGACGGAGGAGCCGTTGCCGAGGTGGCAGGAGATCAGCTTGAGCTGCTCGATGGGCTTGCCGAGCATATCGGCCGCGCGCTGGGAAACATACTTGTGAGAGGTGCCGTGGAAGCCGTAGCGGCGGACCTTGTCCTTCTCATAGTACTCATAGGGAAGAGCATAGGTGTAAGCCACGGGAGGCATGGTCTGGTGGAAGGCAGTGTCGAACACGGCGACCATGGGCACGCCGGGCATGAGCTCCTGGCAGGCCTTGATGCCGATGATGTTGGCGGGGTTGTGGAGCGGGGCGAGGGGAGTGCACTCCTCGATTGCCTGCATGACCTCGTCGGTGATGACGACGGACTTGGCAAACTTTTCGCCGCCGTGGACGACGCGGTGGCCGACAGCGTCGATCTCCTTCATGGAGCCGATGACGCCGTTCTTCTCGTCGACGAGCGCGTTCAGCACGGCCTGGATGGCCTCGCTGTGGGTGGGCATGGAGACGGAAGCGGCCTTGATGGCTTCCTTGCCGGGAAGCTGGGGCTTATAGGTGAACAGACCGTCGATGCCGATACGCTCGCACAGACCCTTCGCCAGCAGCTCGCCCGTGGTGGGGTTGAGCAGCTGATACTTCAGGGAAGAAGAACCTGCGTTGATGACCAGAACATTCATAAGTATACTCCTTTTTCCGAGGGCGCTTGCATTGCGCCCGAATTTCCGATAAAATAAGAATCAAATTGATCGGATGTATAATTCAATACAAAATATATTATAACAACTTTTTTCGCAAAGACAAGTAAATTTAACAAAACGTAACTCTTTTGTAACCGCTTTGAGAGGACTTCCATGAGGGTATTTGGTATAATATGCGAATATAATCCCTTCCACCGCGGCCACAAGTGGCAAATTGATGAATTGCGCCGTCTGGCAGGCGAGGAAGAGTGCGCGGTCGTGTGCGCGATGAGCGGCGATTTTGTCCAGCGGGGCGATTTTGCCATTGAACGCGCGCATGCGCGCGCCGAGGCTGCCGTGCGCGGCGGGGCAGATTTAGTCCTTGAGCTGCCGCTGCCGTGGGCCATTTCGTCGGCGGAGGGCTTTGCCCGCGGCGGCGTGAGCATTTTGGCGGCGACGGGCGTGGTCGACACGCTGGCCTTTGGCAGCGAATGCGGTAACGCGGCGAAATTGCAGCGCGCGGCAAAGGCACTGCTGCGGGCGGATTTTCCCGACGCGCTGCGAGAGGAGCTTGCCAAGGGCCTGTCCTTTGCCGCGGCGAGGGAGAGCGCCGCGAGGGCGCTCATCGGCGAGGATGCCGCGGTGCTCCGGGAGCCGAACGATATCCTCGGCGTAGAATACTGCAAGGCGCTGCTGCAAAGCGGCAGTACCATCGCGCCGCTGGCAATATTGCGAAAGGTCGTCGGGCACAACGGGGGTGCGGCGAAGGGCTTCGCCTCGGCGAGCCACATCCGCGAGCTGCTCACGAACGGAGAGGACGCCTCCGCGTATCTGACGGCGGAGAGCGCCGCCATCTATGCGCGCGAATGCGCAGCGGGCCGCGCGCCGGTGACGATGCAGAATGCGGAGCGAGCGGTGCTTTCCCGGCTGCGCGCGATGTGCGAGGAGGACTTCGCCCGCTATGACAGCGGGAATGAAGGCCTTTATCGCCGGTTTTATGACGCAGCGCGGACGGCAGCGTCCGTCGACGAGCTGCTCTTCGCGGTGAAGACGAAGCGCTATGCCTATGCGCGGCTGCGGCGGATGCTGCTTGCGGCGTATCTGGACGTGACGGCGGCGGATGTGCCGCCGGAGATCCCCTATCTGCGCGTGCTGGCGTGCAATGAGCGGGGACGAAAGCTGCTCAAAACGATCAAAAAAACGGGAAGCGCACCGGTGCTGACCAAGAGCGCCGATGTGCGCGCGTTGAGCGAGGAGGCGCAGAAGCTCTTCGCTCTGACGGCGCGCGCGGCGGATCAATACGTGCTCGCCTATCCCGAGCTGCGCGCGGCCAGAGGCAGCAGCGCGTGGACGGAGGGGCCTGTGATCGTTTGAGCAAGGAACCGAGACCTCGAAAGGAGAACAGAATGAAAAAATGGATGACGCTGCTGCTTTGCTGCGTGCTGGCGCTGAATTTGACCGCCTGCGGCGCAGGAGCGCCCGGCGGGCCGGAGGACAACGCGCCGCCGCAGGCGAGCGCGCTGCACTTTGAAGTCGCGACGCAAGTTTACGAAAACGAGTACAAGGCCGACGACGGCACGGTGCTTCTGGCGGAGCGCTACGAACTGCCGGTGCTCGAGCTGCGCACGGAGGACGGCGAGCTCTACACGCTGGCGGAGAACGTGACGGCGAACGGCGGCACGGGCAACCCCGCGCAGTTCACGGCGCAGAACGCCTTCAACACGGAGATGAACAACGTGCTCGCGGGTCTTGAGTCCGAGGCGGCGCAGATGGCCGCGGAGGCCAAGGAGCTCTATGCGGAAAACGGCACATCGGTCTTTTTGAACGGAAGCTACTGGACGAACGAGCTGAGCCTGACGCAGACCTACATGACCGAGGGGAAGCTCCTGAGCATCGCGGCGGAGAACTACACCTACTACGGCGGCGTGCATCCGAATTCCGCCACCCGCGCGTGGAGCTTTGATCTGACGACGGGCGAATTCCTGACGCTGGACGCGCTGGCCTCGGAGGAGGGCGATTTGCAGGGAAACTCGCTGCAGGAGAGCATTTATTGGAATATCTACGAGCAGATCGCACAAAAGGGCCTCAGCGAAGGATATTTTGACGATTATGACTCTTATTTGCAGGATTTCCCCACGCTCGCGACGCTGAACTTTACGGAAAACGGCCTGACGGTCACGTTTGACCAGTACGTCATCGCGCCGTATGCGGCGGGGCCGCAGGCGTTCTCGGTGCCGTACAGCGAATTCTACAACGCGCTCAGTGAGCACGCGAAGACGATTTTAGACGTCTCGCAGGAGCAGACCGTGACAGCGGATTTCAAGGCGGCGGCGACGCTGTGGTCGTGGTTTTATATGGACGATCCGCCGATGGATTACAATGTGACAGCCGAGGTCGACGGCAATCTTTATGATCTGGCGGACATCAAGGGCGTGGAAACGCTGGAGGGCCTCCGTGCGCTGCTGCTGCGGTATGTCACACCGGAGCTTGCCGACGAATGGCTGGGCAGCACTGAGCAGCGTTACCGTGATATTGACGGCAGACTCTATGTCATGTCCGCAGGCCGCGGCGGCAACGAGAGCCTGGGCGGATACACGTGCACGGCTGCGCTCGACGGCGACAGCGGCGTGCTGACGCAGACGGTCACGCTGCTTGCGTGGGACGACATCGCGCAGGCGTGGGCGGATACCGGCAAAACGGAAGCCTATGAATATCCCTTTACCCTCGTCGACGGCCACGCAGTGTTCTCCGCATTCCCGTGCCCGTACTGATGAAAAGGCAAAAGAAAATGCTGGCTCTTATGAGCCAGCATTTTTTATGTAGCTTACCGGAAGCGCTCGCGGTGCGCGTGCATGATCTCAGCCAGCAGCACACCGTTGTCGGGCGGGGTGTAGGTGATGGCGTTCGCGCCTGCCGCGATGGTCTTGCGAATAGTCTCATCCTTCGGGCCGCCGGTGGCGATGATGGGGATCTCGGGATGACGGGCGCGGAGCGCGGCGACGAGCTGCGGCGTTTCCGACGCGGCAGAGACGTTCAAAATGTCAACGCCTGCGGCAATACGAGCCTCAGTGTCCTGCGTGGCGGAGACGATGGTCGCCACGACCGGAATGTCGATGTGCGACTTGATGTCGCGCAGAATATCCGCCGAAACGGGCGCGTTGAGCACAACGCCGTAAGCGCCGCAGTGCTCAGCCTCCATCGCCTGGGCGACAGAGCGCGCGCCAGACGTGAAGCCGCCGCCGACGCCGCAGAACACGGGCATATCCGCCACGCTGATGACGGCGCGCACGATGCGCGGCTGCGGGGTAAAGGGATAAACGGCAATCACCGCATCGGCATTGACGCTTGCGATGGTGGCAACGTCAGTGGAAAAGACAAAGGACTTGATCGTTCTGCCGAAGATGCGGATGCCGCTGCACTCGTTGATGCACTCGGGTACCATCAGCATATGGTTGCGGAGCTTTCCGCTGTAACTCGGCGTGGGCGTAGGGGTAAAATCGCTCATAAAAACACCTTCCTTTCCGCAGGTAATAGATGACCGGTAAAATGTTATGCAGGGAAATTATTCGACATGAATGCTTGCACGCATGGCGAGGATCGTCTGCTCAATGAGCGTGTCAAGATCCCAGCCGAGCATTTCCGCGCCGCGCTCGATGACCTCGCGCGAGCAGCCGGCGGCAAACTTCTTGTCCTTGTACTTTTTCTTGACGGACTTGACCTCAAGATCGCTGACGCTCTTGCTCGGGCGCATGAGCGCGACCGCGCCGATCAGGCCTGTGAGCTCGTCGGTGGCAAAGAGGACCTTTTCCATCTCGTGCTGAGGCTCGGGAAGGCCGTCAAAGTGCAGGCCATAGCCGTGACTGGCGGTGGCGCGGATCAGACGCTCGTCGAGACCGTTTTCACGCATGATCTCCTGCGACTTGATGCAGTGCTCGTCGGGATACATCTCAAAATCAAGGTCGTGGAGAAGGCCGACGATCTCCCAGAAGTCCGCCTCATCGCCGTAGCCGAGCTTTTCCGCGTACCAGCGCATCACGTCGGCGACGGTATTGGCGTGCTTTAAGTGGAATTCACCCTTGTTGTACTGCGTGAGCAGCTCCCACGCCTGTTCTTTCGTATATGCCATAATGATTGCCTCTCTTTGCTTATGGCTGCTCGTCCGTAAAGTGGACGTGATTGAAAATGTGGTCAGAGCAGAAGCAGTGGTACCCTGCGCACTTGCTGCAATAGCGGAACTGCAGCTCGGGATTTGTCACGTCCGTGCGGCCGCACACGGCGCATTTGTGGCGAAAGCCCTGCGTCTGCTGCTGATACTGCTCCTGACGCTGCTGGGCGCGCACGGTGTTATGGAAGTGCGTGGCCTGCTTGCTCTGGTGGCGTTCGAGTCCCCAAAACCGTGTAAGCTCGGGCCAGAAGAAAATGACGAAATTCAAAAGCGCCACAATGGGCATGATGGAATAGTACCATCTGCCGGCGGCAATGTAGCGCACAATGTCGAAGAAGAAGTAGAATACGTCAATATACGCGAGCCACTTCATGCGGATGGGGAAGACGAAAAACAGCAGCACCTGCGCATCGGGATAGAGGAGCGCGAAGGCCATGAACATGGCAAAGTTGACATAATTTGCACCGTAGACGGGGATGCTGTAGCCCGTGATCAGGCTGACGATGCTCGCGCCGACGACGGTGAGCAGCATGCCGCTCAGGTAATACGTCGTAAACTTGGCTGTGCCCCACTGCCGCTCGAGCGTCGAGCCGATCCAGTAGTAGAAATAGCAGGTGATGAGAAGATAGAACGGACTCGTGCTCTCAGGGATGAGGACAAAGGTGACGAGCCGCCAGACCTGCCCATGGAGAAGACCCGAGAGCGTGTAGGAGAAGAAGCTCAGAAAGTTGCCGTTCGAGAAGTTGGACAAAAGCCCCAGCACCACGTTGCCGATGACAACATAGAGCATCAGGTTGGGGATGCCAAAATTCGGGTGCAGGATACAAAAGCGGTCGATCGCCTGGTTGAGTTTTTTCAATGCGGGATACCTCGTTTCGATCAAATAACATTTAAGAACATTATGACACAGCGACGGGGAAAAGTCATCAATAAAGTTTGAACAAATGACCATTCCTGAATGGAATGAAGAGCAGAAATGCGGAAAGAAACGAATTCTTTCCGCATTCTTAACACTTGTTCACTTGAGATCGAGCTCGGGCGGGACGTCGATCTCCTCGCCGACGTATTTGCCGTTCTTTTTCCGCTGGCGCACGCACTCGGTCAAAAGATACTCGATTTGGCCGTTGACGGAGCGGAAATCGTCCTCTGCCCAGGCGGCGATGGCGGCGTAGAGCTTGGGGGACAGGCGCAGGGGCACCTGCTTTTTGGCGTTGTCGTTCATGGCAGCCTCCCAAAAAGTAGCGCGGCGCGCTTAATAGAGGCTTCCGGAGTTGACGACGGGCTGGGCGTCGTGGTTGCCGCAGAGCACCACCAGCAGGTTCGAGACCATGGCCGCCTTGCGTTCCTCGTCGAGCTCGACCGTGCCCTTTTCCGCCAGACGCTCAAGCGCCATTTCGACCATGCCGACCGCGCCGTCAACGATCATCTTGCGCGCGTCGATGATGGCGCTGGCCTGCTGGCGCTGGAGCATGACGGCCGCAATCTCGGGCGCATAGGCGAGGTAGGTGATGCGCGCTTCGATGATCTCAAGGCCCGCGTCGGCGACCTTGGCCTGAATTTCATCGCGGATGCGTGCGGCCACGACCTCGCTCGAGCCGCGCAGGCTCCCCTCGTCGGCCTGACCGTCGCCCGTGGTGTCGACGTTCGGGGCGACATCGTAGGGATAGAGGCGGACGATGTTGCGCAGCGCCGCGTCGCACTGGAGGGACAGGTATTCCTTATAGTTGTCCACGTTAAACACGGCCTTGGCTGTGTCGGTCACGCGCCACATTACGGCGATTCCGATCTCCACGGGATTGCCGAGACAGTCGTTGATCTTCTGGCGGGCGTTGTTGAGCGTCATGATCTTGAGCGAGATCTTCTTGCTGCCGCCCACCTCGACCGCGGTGGACGCGCCCTGCATGGCAGCGAGAAGGTCCGTGCCCTTGTGGCCGCCGTCCACATCGCCGGACTGGTTGAGCTTCGTCTTGGCGGCGGGGTTGAACGACGAGCAGAAGGGATTGACCCAGTAGAAGCCCTCGCCCTTGAGCGTGCCGATGTACTTGCCGAACAGCGTCAGCACCAGCGCCTCCTGCGGCTTCAGAACGCGCAGGCCGCACAGTGGGATCCAGCCGAGCAACAGCAGGATGACGCAAAGGACGACAAGGGGCAGAAAGCCCGCATTGATGCCGACGATCAAAAAAACGACCGCGGCGATGTAGAGAACAAGCTCGAGCAGCAGCACGAGCATGCCGTTTTTGTGACCGGTGATGATCTTTTCTTCCATAAAAAGCACCTCCAAACTTGATATCAAAATAATATCACAACAATATGAGATGTCAAGAGGAAAATGCAAAAAACCGACCGGTGATTGCACCGGTCGGTGAAAAATCAATTATGTGGCAATGACAAACTGGAATCTATCTGGGTATTCCATCATCATTAAAATGTTTTTTCAAAGCTTTTTCTGTCGGGTAAATTGATAGAATCATAATAAAACATTGGATTGTTACAAGAATTATCCCTGCAAATCCAATCGTATTCTTATCACTATGGTATAACGGAATATGTATCGAGGCGGATGGTATAACCATTACCCATCCTATTTTCCACCAAAGTTTTCCACAATAGTCATGAGCAAATTTCCATGTATCCATATTTTTCATTGAACGAGTTGTTCTGTATCCTAACATGCTGTTTATATGTTTTGGGCAATGCTTCCACATCATTCTTCCTGCAATGACCATAACAATGGGAATGATCAAATCGCATAGTAACATAAACCACCAAAAGCACATAACATTCACCTCCAAAAGTAGAATTTGATAGAATTATTATGCTACAGCCCGTCAGAAAGCGCAAGCACAGCCGCGGTGGTTCGAGCCACCGCGGCTGTTTGGATGATCTGCTTTATGCGTAGTGGTATTTTTTCCGTCCGAGGAGAAAAAGCGTTTCTGTGACGATCAGTGTGAGCGCTTCGGCCACGGTGATGGCGAGCCAGATGCCGTTGATGCCGAGAAGTTTTGGCAAAAGAAGCACCGCGGCGACCTGAATGACGAGCGTGCGCAGGAACGAGATGAGCGCGCTGGCTGTGCCATTGTTGAGCCCCGTGAAAAACGCCGAACCGAGGATATTGAAACCGCAGACGAGGAATGAGAGCGCGTAGATGCGCAGCGCGTTAACCGTCATGTCGCACAGCTCCGCGTCGTAGCCGACGAAAAGATGTGCGATGGGGTTTGCCAGCAGGATGGACGAGGCCGTCATCGCAAGGCTCGTGATGAGCGTGACGGTCAGGCTCTTTTTGAGGAGGCTCTTGAGCTCGGCGTGATTCTTCGCGCCGTAGTGATAGCCGACGACGGGTGTGACGGCGATGGAATAGCCGAAGAAAAACGCCATGAAGATGAAGCTCACGTACATCAGAACACCGTAGGCATTCACGCCGTTTTCCTTGGCAATCGCCATGAGCTGCACGTTATAGAGTACGCCGACGAGAGAGGTCGAAAGGTTGCTGACCATCTCGCTCGAACCGTTGTAGCAGGCCTTGCCGAGGGCGCGGAAGTCAAAGCGCGGACGCGTGAGGCGCAGCAGCGAATCGTTCGGGCGGAGAAAGTAGACAAGCGGGATGAGCGCGCCGACAATCTGCGAAAACGCCGTGGCGAGCGCCGCACCGAGAAGCCCGAACGGGAACACGTAGACGAGCAGAAAATCGAGTACCATGTTCGTCAGCCCCGCGAACACCGTCACGCGCAGGCCAAAGTGCGGCTTTTCCGCCGTCGCCAAAAAGCTCTGGAAGCTGTTTTGCAGCATGAAAAAAGGGAGAGCAGCCAGCAGCACGCGCCCGTAGAGCACGCAGTCATCGATCGTCAGGTCCGTCGCGCCGACGGCGAACGAGATGGGGCGCAGGAAAACGATGCACACGCCGCTTAAAATCGCGCCGCCGGCGGCAAGCACGATGACGAGCATGGAGAAGATCTCGTTCGCTTTCCTGGGCTTACCCTCGCCGAGCGTTTTGGCGATGAGCGCGCTGCCGCCCGTGCCGATCATAAAGCCGACGGCGGCGAGCGCCATGATGACGGGAAAGATGAGGTTCAGCGCGGCAAACGAATTTTTGCCGACGAAGTTCGAGACGAAAAAGCCGTCGACAATGCTGTAAATAGAGGTGATGATCATCATCAAAATGCTGGGCGCGACAAAGCGCAGCAGCTTTTGATACGTAAAATGATCGGAAAGGGAGACGGTCATAAAAGACCTCCTTGCTTGAAGTCAGGAGAGGCCGCCGTTGTCGCTGCGCGAGAGGAGCGCCTCGTAATCGCGGATGCAGATGACGACGTCGGGCTGATAGGCGGCGATATAGTCGCTGATGCTCTGCGTCTTATAGTGCCGCAGGTCGACAGAGCGCATCTCGTCGAAGCTGTAATAGGCGAGGCTCTCCACGGCGTTGGTGAAGCTGTCGCCGAAGATGAGGGCGGTGGGGAGCGAGGAGCGGTCCGTGCGGATGCACGTCTCGGCGATGTCGCCGCCCATGTAGAGACCGTAGGTCAGGGCTTCATCCTCGGTGGCGGGAAGGTCGTAGACCGCGGAGGCCACCTCCTGCCAGTTGTCAAGGCGGGTGAAGGGGATATCCTCGCGAAAGGCGGCGGTGAGCAGCTTTTCATCATCGCCGCGCAGCCCCAGAAGCTTGCGCGTGCGCGAGCCCATATAGGGGTTAGGCAGCGCGGAAAACGTCACATCCGTGCCCTCTTCGGGGAAGGAGAGCGCGAGGCCATAGTCGCCGTTTAGCTTCTGTACGGCGGCACGGTAGGTCTCATACGCGCCAAGAAGACCGTAGTGGTTGTCCACCCGCGAGCTGAACTCGGGCGGATGGCCGAGCGAGTCGAAGACGGGGCCCGTGTCGAGGAAGCACACGCCCTGCGCGTTCATCTCCTCCGTCAGTGCGGAAAGCTCAAGGTCGGTATAGCGCGAGCGGTTCGTGAGATAGGCGGGGTAGCTGTCCTCATAGTAGACATACTGGCACGGAACGGCGACATAGCAGTAATGCCCGCCGTAGGATTCGACCTGCTTTTGCAGCGCGGCGTTGTCCTCCGCGACGAGCTTTGCCTGCGCGCGGATGTCGTCATCGCTCATGGCGGGATCGTAAAGCTGCGGCAGCAGGACATCGTCCGTGACGACAGTCTCGTTGACCACGGGGCGGTGGAAGACGTTCAGATCGGCCCATGTGACGGCCTTGAGCGCGGGAGTTCGCCAGGCGGCGTAGTCGCAGAACAGGGTCTCGAGGTCGTCGAAGACCTGACCGCTGAGGACCGATTCCGCCGTGATCTCGGGAAAGGCGGAGAGGTTGCGGTTTTCGTAGTAGGAGTAGCGGTTTTTCGGCAGCAGGATGGTCGCGGCCATCAAAACGAGCAGCACGCCGGAAAAGAGCAAGGCCATCGCCCATTCACAGATACGTTTCATGCGCAGACACCTCCTTTTTCAGAAGCGGAAATAGATAAAGGGATTGAACGAGCCCGGGACGAGCCTGCAGTAGGAAAGCGCGAGCAGTGCGAGGGAGGCGAGCTTCGGCCCCGCGATGAGGATGCCGCGGGAGAGCTTGCTGTTACGCTTTTCAAGCGCCGTTTCGAGCAGGTTTTTGACCGGCAGGGCAGCAATGCAGCAGAGCAGCAGCTCCGGCCAGAATTCAAGCGCGTAGTACACGGCGCGGCTGTCGCAGAGGGCGGGGGCGCGGCCGAACATCGCGGCCATGTAGCACAGCGCAGCGCCGATATCGTCCGCGCGGAAGAGCACCCAGCTCAAAATGACGAGCAGCATGGCGTAGACATGCTGCAAAAGAGACGGAAGGCGCGAGAGCGCCTTACCCCAGAGAAACTTTTCGCCGATGAGCAGCACAAAGAACCACAGGCCCCACGCGATGAATGTCCAGTTGGCCCCGTGCCAGAGGCCCGTGAGTGCCCAGACGAGAAAGAGGTTCAGAATATTGCGCGCGCGGGAGCAGCGGTTGCCGCCGAGGGGAATGTAGACATAGTCGCGGAACCACGTGGAGAGCGAGATGTGCCAGCGCCGCCAGAACTCGGTGATGCTTTTGGATATGTAGGGGTAGTTGAAGTTTTCGAGGAACTCAAAGCCGAGCATCCGTCCCAGCCCGATGGCCATATCCGAATAGCCCGAAAAGTCGAAGTAGATCTGGAAGGTGTACAGAATCACGATCAGCCACGCACCCAGCACGGTCTGCTCGAACGCAAACGCGTCATGGTAATAACCGAGCAGGACGTAAACCGTGTCGGCCAACAGCACCTTTTTGGCCAGACCCGCGCAGAAGCGCTGCACGCCCGAGGCGAACTTGTCCACCGTCTCTTTGCGGTTGGTGAGCTGCTCGTCCACGTCGCTGTACCGCACAATCGGGCCGGCGATGAGCTGCGGAAAGAGCGTGACGTAGGCGCCGAAGGGAACGATCCGGCGCTGCACCCGCGCGTCGCCGCGGTAGACGTCGATGGTGTAGGACATAATCTGGAAGGTGTAAAACGAGATGCCCACCGGCAGCTTCAGCCCTTCGATCGGCTTCAGCCCGCCAAGCCCGGGGATCAGCGCGAGGTTTTCGATGAAGAAGTTGGCGTACTTGAAGAACAGGAGCGCGCTCAGGTTCAGAATGATCGAGACGATGAGGTATGCGCGCGCTTTTTTCGGCGCGCTTTCGCGGTATTTGCCCACGAAAAAGCCGAAAATATAAGCGACGAGGATGGAAAAGAGCATCACGACGATGTACTTCGGCTCGCCCCCCCCGTAAAAGATGAGCGAGACGA
>ERZ857785.1547-NODE-1547-length-24378-cov-4.540558_pt1 | contig 24378 bp, 18 predicted proteins | sample MGYA00519763_ERZ857785 | MGnify/ENA primary metagenome ERZ857785 (study PRJEB31778, sample SAMEA3449365) | human gut metagenome | biome: human gut; feature: human-associated habitat; material: faeces | place: United Kingdom | collected 2010/2012 ...
ATAGGATTTATGATTTCAATAACTATAAACGTTGCCTTATTAAGTGTTATATACACATAATACTATCAAATAAGCAACAATAAAAAATACACCACATACGCTTTCGCAGAGCTAGTGGTGTAATTCAATTATATTGGGTAACACGCATTATTGGTGTTCTCATTTTCTATCTATATTATACACCCTAATTAAATTATTTGTCAATGAATTTTTAAAGTGTGTTATAAAAATATTGGGTTAAAAATGTGTTGGAATGAGGCTTTTTCAACACAAAAGTACAGAATACAAGAGGAATACAGGATACACTCAACCTGACTATCGCCTCCAAATAAAAAGAGAAAGAATTGAGTATCAATACTTTCTCTTTTTTGATTTCAATAACTATAAAAAGCCAAACTAAACAAAACATTAAACAATTTATAAAATTGACAGCAAATGTCAAAAGAAAATAATAAAAAATTATGACTAACTGTTGATTTTAAGGATAGAATAGTTTATAATAATGATATATGTAAAAATAGGCGTATTATATACGGAAGAAAGGATTATAAGTGATGAATAAAGTAAAAAAAATTAGTTTGATTTTTTTAAGCATTATAGCAATGACATTATCACTAACAGGGAGTAACTTTGCCATGCATGATACATCTGGCAAATATTTAGGACTAAAAAACAAAGGAAATGGAAGAGCAACAGGATTTTATACAACAGGAACAACAACTGGAACAAAAAGCTCAATTCCAGTAATAAAAATTGTAGAATATAATAGTGCTGGAACTGCAGAAGATCAATCAAAAAGCACTCAAGCAATATACTGCTTAAAAGATGGAGTAGGATTTGGATCAGTAGGATCATCAGGAAGTATAGTAAAATATACAGAATACTTTGACTTAAAAGATCCATCAAGTATTGATGCAACATACAAAGCGCCATTACCATCAGGCGAAAATTATAATAAGCTAGTATGGCTATTGGATAATATTTGTATACCAGAAGATGATGCATCAGTAAATAAACTATTAGCAAAAGTAGGATTAGAAAAAACTGATTTCACACAATATATAACAGATGAAAGCGAATTAAAAGACATATTGGAAGTAATTCAACAAGCAGCAATTTGGTATATAACAAATGAGGGTGATGATTATCAACCATCAGCACATGACACTTTTTCAGTTGCTTCATCAAATGGTGCAACAGGAGTAAGTTTAGGAAGCAAATATGATATAGATGAAGTAGATAATCCAATTTCAAAATTATATGAATATTTAATAACAGAAGCACAAAAACAAGGATCTTATGAATATAAAGCAATACAAACAGCATCACCAGTTGAACTTGATAAAACAAGAGCAACAGTTACCTTAAATGGAAGCAACTATTTAATAGGACCATACAAATTAACTGAAACAAGATCAAATTATACATTAACAGGAAAAGTATTAAACGGAACAAACGAGATACAAAATGTATCATTAGTTGGAGCTGATAAACAAACAGAATTAACTGGAAATACAACAACAGATAAAATAAAATCAAATATAGGAAAAGACTTCTACATTAGTTTACCTTCAAATACATCAGTAACAAATGTAAAATTACAAATAAATACTGAATCAGAAGTTACAACACAAATATACTGGTCAACTCCATCATCACAAGTTGCTACATCACAACCAGTAGTAGTAGTAAGCAAAGTAAATGTGCCAGCTGAAGTTACAGATACACAAGAAATAACAAAACCAGTATTCGATTTAGCATTAAGAAAATTCATAACACAAGTAAATGGAGTAAATGTAAAAGTATCAAGAGAGCCAAAAATAACACAAGAAAGTTTACGCAATCTTGCAACAGGAAACTCATCAGCATTAGATAATGGAACTACGGCAGTAAAAACACACACAAAAGATGCTTTAGCTGTTAATACAAATGACCGTATATTATATACAATAAGGATATATAATGAAGGTGGAATTGATGGATATGCTGATGAAATTGTAGACTACTTACCAGAAGGACTTGAATTAATACCAAGTAGTGAAAGCGAAGTAAATGCAAAATATGGCTGGATAGCAGACAGCACAGATAGTAGAAAGATAACCACAACATATTTATCAAAAGCAACAAATGCAGATGGAAATCTTATAAAAGCATTTGATAAATCACCAGCAGATGGACAATATACAATAAGCTACAAAGATGTACAAGTTGAATGCAAAGTAGTAGCAACAACAAAATCAACAGATACACATTTAAAGAACGTTGCAGAAATTACAAAAGCATCAAACTCAGCAGATGCAGCAGATAGAGACTCAACACCATCAAATATAACAGAAGACCAAAAGAATAATTACAATCCAGGAACATCAACAAATGGTAAGGGATATGAAGATGATGATGACTATGAAGATTTAGTATTACCAGGAAAATATTTCGATTTAGCATTAAGAAAATTCATAACAGCAGTAAATGATACAGAACTAAAAACAAATGGAGTATATGAAAGAACTCCAATAGTAAATGTTTCACCATTGTTAAATGGAAAGACAACAGCAGAATATACTCATATAAAGAAACCTGTAAGTATTGAAGCAGGAGACATAGTAACATATACAATAAGAGTATATAATGAAGGTCAAATAGATGGATATGTTGATGAAATAGTAGATCATTTACCACCAGAATTAGAATTCTTACCAGATGATAAACTAAATCAACAATATTTATGGACAATAGACAGTACAGACAAAACACAAAGAACAATAAAAACATCATATTTATCAAAAGAACATGATGCAGAAGAAAATTTAATAAAAGCATTTGACACAACCAAAACAACATTAAGCTATAAAGAAGTACAAATAAGATGTAGAGTTAAGGCAGATGCTCCAACATTAAAGCAAATTACAAATATTGCAGAAATTACAAAATCATCAAATGATGCAGGACTAACAGATAGAGATAATCAAAAAAATGCAACACTTCCAAGTGATACTGATTTACCAAAATACAGAGGAAATGATAACAACAAAGAAGATTTAGCAGACAAAGATTATTACTATGAGGGACAAGAAGATGACGATGATTTCGAAAAAATAATATTAGAAAAATTTGATTTAGCATTAAGAAAATTCATAACAGGTGTAAATAATCAAGAAATAACAGATAGAATACCACAAGTAGATACATCAAAATTCGGAACAATAGTAGATGGAAAAGAAGTAACAACATTTACTTATAATCATACAAAAGAACCTGTAAGAGTATGTCAAAATGATACAGTAATATATACAATAAGAATATATAATGAAGGCTCACAAAGCGGATATGCAGCAGAAATAAAAGATGATATTCCAGATGGATTACAATTTATTGTAGATAATAGTATAAACACACAATACAGATGGGTAATGTATGATAAAGATGGAAACATTACACAAGATGTAAAAAATGCAACAACAATCAGAACAGATTACTTATCAAAAGAACAAGAAAAAAATGAAGGTGATAACTTACTAAAAGCATTTGACAAAGAGACAATGCAACAACCAGATTACAAAGACGTAAAAGTTGCTTTCAAAGTATTAGAACCAAATACATCAGACAGAATATTAATAAACCATGCAGAAATAAGTAAAAACAAAGACAAAGATAATAAAGATGTAACTGATATAGATTCAACTCCAGATAAATGGAATGAAGGAGAAGATGATCAAGACATTGAAAAAATATATGTAAAATACTTTGATCTTGCATTAAGAAAATGGGTAAGCCAAGTAATACTAATTGAAGATGGTGTACAAAAGGAAATGGATACAGGACATTATGCTGAACAAGATCCAGAACCTGTTGTAAAAGTAGAACTTAATAAAAAGAGAATAGAAAACACAATCGTAAAATTTAGATATTATATAAGAATTACAAATGAAGGCGAAATCGAAGGATATGCAAAAGAGATTTCTGACTACATTCCAGAGGGATTAAAATTCAATCAAGCAGACAATCCAAAATGGAAAGAAGTAAATGGCAAAATAGTAACAGACCAATTAAAAGATACTTTGTTAAAACCAGGCGAATCAGCGACAGTAGATGTAGTACTAACATGGATAAATAATGAAGAAAACATGGGAGTAAAAACAAACGTTGCAGAAATAAGTGAAGACTATAATGAAAGTGGAACAGCAGACATAGACTCAACTCCAAATAACAAAAAAGAAGGAGAAGATGATATAGATGATGCACCAGTTGCATTAACAGTAGTAACAGGATCTGCACCCAAATACATTGCATTAACAGCTGGAATAGTACTAATAGTCGGAGCAGGAGCATTAATTATAAAAAGATACGTTATATAATAAAATAATATAATTTAAACACACTATGTTTTGAAAAATAAACATAGTGTATTTTTATGAAAAACAGTTTACATTAAAAAATGAGTATGCTATAATGCAAAAAAAGCATATAAAAAGGCAAATTTGATAACAATAACAAAAGAAAATAAAAATAAAATGAGGAGAAAAAAGTGAATCAAATATTAGCAATAGGACAAGAACCAGAAAGAAAAAAAACAAGAGAAACAAATCCAAAATATTCTGGAGGACAAAAAGCAGATATAACAAAAGTAATGAGAATATTTAGTGTAATCATAATCATATTTGGAATAGTCTTAATTGGAAAATCAACGTATGCATTTATATCAAAGAAAAATAATTTAAAAGATACACCACAAGTACAAATTGAGAAAATGGGTAAAGAAGCAACAATTAAAATAGGAACAGAAAAACCAATAAAAGAATATTCATATAGATGGAACGAGGGAGAATCAACAACCGTACAGGGAAATGGAAGAATTTCAGTTGAAGAAACTATTCAAATTCCAAATGGAAATAATATATTGAACTTGACAGTAGTAGATTACTATGGAAATAAAACAACATACAAAAAGCAATATATCTATGAAAGCACAGACATCAATAAACCAACAATAGATATTGGAATATCAGGAAGCAAACTTCAAATAAAAGCAACAGATGATACAGAAATGGGATATATGACTTATGCTTGGAACGATGATGAACCAACAAGAATAGAAGTATCATCAGATGATAAAAAAACAATAACAGCAGAAATTGATGTACCACAAGGGCAAAGCAAACTTACAGTAATAGCAGTAGATAAAGAAGAAAACAAAACAACAAGAACAGAAAACATAATAGGAGATACAAAACCAACATTCAAAGCATCAGTAAGTAACTCAAAATTAATAATAGAAGCAGAAGATGATCAGGGAATAAGTTCATTATCAATAAATGTTGATGGACAAGTAACAGACAGTGGTGATACACCAATAAATCAAACTAATATTACAGCCGAATTAACTTTAACATCAGGAAATCATACAATAACAATCACTGTGACCAATGTAAATGGACTCGCAGAAACAAAAACAATGACAGCAAATGTATAAAAAATGCAAAGGAGTAAAATAATGAAATATGTTTATTTGATTGACAAAGACGAAGAGATAGAACAAAAGATAACAAATATATTTAAGAAAGACGAAGGAATAAAAATAGTAAAACATAAGCCAGATGAGATTGAAAGTGTACTAAGAAATGTACCAGATATATTGGTTATAAATGAAGATCGTGTAGAAGAAGATATAATAAAATATTGCAAAAAAATTAGAAGCAATAATGACAATTCCATAACACCAATTATAATAATATCTTCTAATAATAAAACAGAACATATAATAGATATACTAAAAAATGATGTAGAATTAGTTCTAAGTCAACCAATAAACGAAGAAATATTATATTATAGTATAAAAAATATAATAAGACTTTTAAATTCAAATAGAACAGTAAGTCCATTAACTGGCTTGCCGGGAAATATACAAATACAAGCAGAAATGAAAAAAAGATTACAAAATGGAAATGACTTTGCAATGCTGTATTTAGATCTTGATAATTTTAAAGCATATAATGATACTTATGGATTTGCTAATGGAGATGAAATAATAAAATTTACAGCCAAAACAATATGTAACAATATATTAAAAGAAAACTGTGAAAAGAATTTCGTCGGACATATTGGTGGTGATGACTTCATGGCAATAGTAGAAGGAAATAATTATGAAGAAATTTGCCAAGGAATAATAGCAGAGTTTGATGCTGGATTACCTAGATTTTTTAACAAAGATGATTTAGAAAGAGGATATCTTGAAGTAGAAAATAGAAAAGGTATAATTGAACAATTTCCACTAACATCAATATCGATAGGTGTAGTAGAAGTTACAAAGGAAAGATTTAAAAACACATTAGAAATAGGAGAAGCAGGAGCTGCAGTAAAACATCTGGCTAAAACAATATATGGAAGTACTTATGTAATAGATAGAAGAAAAAATAGAGATGAACATCTAGACAAAGCTATAAAAGTATTGGAAAATAAAGGATAAATAAAGATCGATAAAGAAAATGCGTAAAATGTCGAAAAATTTTTAAAAATTTTTTGAAAAAGGTATTGCATTTTCTTTTTTTATGTATTACAATTTAATTGTAAGTGGAACAAAGTGGTGTAAAGTGGTAGGAGGTGAACCAAAGTTGTTAATAGGTGAATACGAACACACCATAGATAGCAAAGGCAGATTAATAATGCCTGCTAAGCTTAGAGAAGACATGGGTGACAAGTTCATAATTACCAAAGGATTAGACGGATGCTTATTCGGATTTTCACAAACAGAATGGAACAACTTTGAAGAAAAATTAAAAACACTACCATTAACTAATAAAAATGCAAGAGACTTTGTAAGATTCTTCTTATCAGGAGCAATGGAATGCGAGGTAGATAAACAAGGAAGGTTCCTAATTTCAAGTAATTTACGAGAATATGCTACTTTAGAGAAAGAAACAATGATAACTGGTGTAGGTACAAGAATTGAAATTTGGAATAGAGACAAATGGAAGAAATACAACAGTGAAGAAAACATATCAGCAGATCAAATTGCTGAGAACATGGCAAACCTAGGAATGTTAGGAATATAATCGTATATAACTTGAAAAAGTTTATATAAATTAACAAAGGATAAAAAATTTACTTTACAAAAGACAAAAGGCTCAAAGTAGAGCAAATCTCCAAACGAACTTTTAACAAAAGAAAAAGTTGAATGATAAATTAACAAAAGATAAAAATTTGAAAACACAAAAGATAAATCTCCAAATTTTTTTACAAAAGATGATTATAACTATTGTAAAAAACAAAAGAATTTGCAAAATATAACTATTATCTAATGCAAACAAAAGATAATGTATATATACAAAAGAAGGGCATAACAAAAGAAAAAACGTAATTGGCATATATATTATTATATATGCCAATTATTGCAATAGAGGAGTTTAATTAGAAAAAACAAGAGGTGCAAGTTTGGAATTTAAACACATTCCAGTCCTATTAGAAGAAACAATTCAGGTATTAAATATCAATCCTGATGGAATATATGTAGATGGAACAATAGGCGGAGCAGGACATAGCAAAAAAATAATTGAAAAATTATCAGAAAAAGGCTTACTTATCGGAATTGATAGAGATGAGGAAGCTCTAAAAGCAGCTAAGGAAAATTTAAAAGATTACAAGAATTTTAAATTAATACATGGCAATCATGATGATATAAAAGAAATACTAACAGAGCAATCTATCGAAAGGGTAGATGGTATTCTGCTAGATTTAGGCGTGTCATCATATCAATTAGATGAAAGAGAACGTGGATTTAGCTACAACAGTGATAATATTTTAGACATGAGAATGGATCAAACTCAGAGTTTAACAGCAATGGATGTGGTAAACGAATATAGTGAAGAAAAATTAGCAAATATCATATATGAATATGGTGAAGAAAAATTTTCAAGACAAATTGCCAGAAATATATGTATAGAAAGAAAAAAGCAAAAGATTACAACAACAAAAATGCTAGCTGATATAATAGCAAAATCTAAACCATATGCAAAAGATGGACATCCTGCAAAAAGAACTTTTCAAGCAATAAGAATAGAAGTAAACAATGAAATACAACCATTATATGATACAGTAATAAATTCAATTAATTGCTTAAAAGAGGGAGGAAGGTTATGTATTATTACTTTCCATTCACTTGAGGATAGAGCAGTTAAAGATGCTTTTTTAGATGCACAAGGAAAATGTACTTGTCCTAAAGACCTTCCATACTGTATATGTAATTATAAATCATTAGGAAAAATAATAACAAAAAAACCGATAGAGGCCAATAAACAAGAATTAGAAGAAAATAGTAGAGCCAAAAGTGCAAAACTACGAATATTTGAAAGAAGAGAAAAGAAATAAAAATCCAAAGAAAAGAGGTGATAACTAAAATGATAGAATACTATGAATACGAGACTAGTCCTAGAAAAATAGAACCAGAATATCTTCCACAACATACTAAAACTGACAAAAAAGAAATAGCTCAGAACATGGAAAATAAGAAAAAAAGAAGACAAGAACAACTAGCTCAATCAAAGAACAATGCAAAACATATAATTGAGATAGCAGTCGGATTTGTAGTACTATTAACAATTAGTTATCGCTATGCATTAATAAACTCAAGTTTTACACAAAAAGAAAAATTGAAATCAACACTAGCACAAATACAAAAAGTAAATGCACAACTACAAGTAAACATAGAACAAGGAATGAATATAAACACAATAGAACAAGCTGCACAAGAAAAATTAGGAATGCAAAAGCTAGACAATAATCAAAAAGTATATGTAAATTTACCAAAAAAAGATTATGTTGAATCTTCAGCAAGTAGAGTAATAAAAAATGAAGAAGACGAATCATGGTGGCAGAAATTATTAAATACATTACAAGGAAAATAGATCATATTAACGAAATAAGTTAATAAGGTCTATTTTTTATGGACTAAAATATACATATCATAGGAGGAATATGATATGATAGGAAGAAAATCAACAAAAAAACTAATGAAATTTACAATGATATTAACAATAATGATATTTATTGGATTAACAATTAGAATAGGGTATATACAATTTATAGATGGAGATATGCTTACAAGAAAAGCTTATGATCAACAAACATCAGATAGAAAAGTAAATCCAAGAAGAGGAACAATATATGACAACACTGGGAAAACTATACTTGCTGTAAGTAGTACAGTGGAAACAGTAACAATAAATCCAATGCGAATAAAAAAAGAAGACAAAGAAAAAGTTGCAAAAAAACTATCAGAACTATTTAAATTAGATTATGAAAAAACATTAAAGAAAGTAAACAAAAGAGCATCAATAGAAAATATTGCAAAAAAAATAGAAAAAGATAAAGCAAATGAATTAAGAAAATGGATGTTAGAAAACAATATTACAGAAGGAATAAATATAGATGAAGACACAAAAAGATATTATCCATATAACAACTTAGCATCACAGATTATAGGATTTTGCGGAAGTGACAATCAAGGCTTAAATGGAATTGAATCAAAATATGAAGAATATTTAAAAGGAAAAAAAGGTTCAATTAGTAGAATAACAGATGCATCTGGAAAAGTAATAAAAAATACATCAGAAGAATATAATGAGCCAACAGATGGAGATGACATTATATTAACAATAAATGCAACAATACAGGGTATAGCAGAGAAATATTTAAAAGAAGCATGCATAGATAATAAGTGTACAGATGGTGGAAATGTAATAATAATGAATCCACAAAATGGAGAAATACTCGCTATAGCTGGATATCCAGACTACAACTTAAATGATCCATTTGCAGTAGATGAAACATTATCTAAAGAAGAGCAAAATAAAAGAATGCAAATGTTATGGAGAAATAAAGCAATATCAGACACGTATGAACCGGGTTCAACATTTAAACTAGTAACAGCCTCTGCAGCATTACAAGAAGGAATAACAACAACTGATAAAGCTGGCGAATTTTGCTGTATAGGATATATAGATGTAGCAGGAGTTAAAATGAAATGTTGGAGATACTATAGACCTCATGGATCAGAAAGCTTAAGGCAAGCACTAATGAACTCATGCAATCCTGTATTCATAGGATTAGGAGAAAAGATAGGAGTAAAAACATATTACAGTTATTTGCGAAAATTTGGATTTTTTGGAATAACAGGCATAGACATACCAGGAGAAGCAGGCTCGATATTTCTAAAAGAAGCAAAAGTCGGACCGGTAGAACTAGGAACAATAGCATTTGGGCAAAGATTTGAAATAACGCCAATACAAATGGCAACAATGTTATCAACAATAGCCAATAAAGGTAGATATATAAAACCACATTTAGTAAAGCAAATAATAGGAAAAGATGAAACAATAACAATAGATAAACAAGAGAAAGAACAAGTAATATCTGAAGAAACTGCGCAAAATGTATTAAGTATGATGGAAAGTGTTGTATCAGAAGGAACAGGGAAAAATGCTAAAGTTGAAGGATATAGAATAGGAGGAAAAACAGGAACATCAGAAGATGGAGTAAATACAAATAAATATGTAACATCTTTTATAGGAGTTGCACCTATTGAAAATCCACAAGTAGTTGTATTGGTAACATTATATGATCCAAAAGGGGAAGGAGGACATTCTGGAGGTGCTGTTGCAGCACCAGTAGCAGGAAAGATTTTTAAAGAAGTATTAGAATACTTGGAAATTCCTAAAAATAATATAGAAAAGTAAAAAAATAATGTAAAAAAATGTCAAAAAAGTATTGAAAATATAAAAAATATGTTGTAAAATGGTACAAAATGTAAAATGAAAGGAATGCTATAAACTAATGAAATGGGTATTCACTAAAGAAACGATAGCACTAAAAGTATTTGTTATTGTTTTAATTTTTATTACAACATATGCAAGGAGTATAATAAGCAATAAAATTGTAATACAAATATTTAATGTAAAAACTAAAAATGAAGTCAAAGCAATAATGATACAAGGGACAATACTGAGCCTTGCACGTATTTTTATAAACAGTGAAGCTTATAGATTCATCGACATAATAGTAGTAATGACTATGTATAAGTATGTATTTGACATGACTACTGAAAAGACAATTTTAGCAGAAGAAATTAATATAATTCTAATCACAGAAACTTTAATCATGAAAGTATTGTTTTCTACAATACCTTCTTCAATAGGCGAAATAGATGGCTATCAATATAAAATTGTGGCCTCAATGATTTTATGCACCCTAAAATTAATCCTATATAAAATAGCAATTAATAAAAATATAAGATTCCAGATAAGAGATGGATTACAAGATGCAAATAAGCTAAAAATAATAGCAGTATCAGTTTTATCACTAGTATTAATAGTGTCTATAGAATTAGGAACAATAACTAATATTGCAACAATACCAACATATTTATATGTACTAATAAATGCTATGCTACTATTATATTTTGCAACAGTAATGAACATTGCCAAAGATATATCTATAATGGATGAAGCAGACGAAACAATAGTAGACTTAGAAGAAAGCAAAGAAAGACTACAAGAAGATTACGATAATGTGCGATCATTTAGACATGATTTTAACAACATAATGCAAGGAATGGGCGGATACATATCGACAAATGACATAAATGGATTAAAGAAAATGTATACAGAAATAGTAGGAGAATGCCAAGAAATGAATGACAACAGAAGCTTAAGCAAAGAAATCATAAACAATCCAGCTGTATACCAGTTAATAAATAATAAATTCAAAAAAGCAAAAGAATATAAAATTAGATTTAGAATTAGTGTATTTGTAGATATAAATCAATTAAATATCTCACCATATGACTTATGCAGAATATTAGGCATATTACTAGATAATGCAATAGAAGCGGCAAAAGACTGTGAAAATAAAGTAATAAATATAAGATTCATAAAAGACAAAATAAATAACAGAAATTTAGTAATAATAGAAAATGCATATAAGAATTATTTAATAGATCTTAACAAGATATATGATAAAGGTTTTACTAGCAAAAAAGATAAGTTTTACCATGGATTGGGACTATGGAAAGTTAAACAAATAATAAAAAAGAATAAGAATTTAAATATTAATACAACAAGAGGAGATTTATTCAGACAAGAATTAGAAATTTACTAAAATGAGATATCTAAAAAGCAAGATTATTTGAATATAATCTTGTTTTTTTCATAATATTAGGTATATAATATAAACGTAAAAAAATGATAATTATCATTCTTTTCGTCACATAACTCTTAAAAGGAGAACAAAATGGAATTAAAGAAAATTTTGACAGGAATTGAAGGATTAAAAGCAAAAGGAAATTTAGAATTAGAGATACCTAAGATAACAAGTGACTCAAGAGAAGTAAAAACAGGAGACTTATTTGTTGCAATAAAAGGATTTGATGTAGATGGTGTAAAATTTATACCAGCAGCAGTTGAAGCAGGAGCAAAAGCAATTCTTGTAAATGAAGAATCAGTAAAAGATGTAATAAAAGTAATCCCAGAGGATGTAGCATTAATAACTGCACCAGATACTAGAATAGCATTAGCAAAATGTGCATGCAATTATTATGATAATCCATCAAGAAAGTTTCAATTAATTGGAGTAACTGGAACAAAAGGAAAAACAACAACAACATTCATGATAAAGAAAATACTTGAAAAACATGGAATAAAAACGGGCTTAGTAGGAACAATAGCAACATATATTGGAGATAAAAAAATAGAAGATAGTGATAGAACAACACCTGACAGCTTAAAATTACAAGGCTTCTTTGCTCAAATGGCTGAAGAAGGATGCCAAGCAGTTGTAATGGAAGTATCTTCACAAAGCTTAAAATTACATAGAGTAGATGGAAGTGATTTTAATATAGGAGTATTTACTAACTTCTCTGAAGATCACATTAGCCCAAAAGAGCATCCTGATATGCAAGATTACTTTAATGCAAAATTAAGACTATTCAAAATGTGTCCAACAGGATTTGTAAATGTTGATGATATAGCAACTGTACGAGTACCAAAATTAGTACCAGAATGTAATATAAAAACTTATGGAATAGATAATGAATGCAATGTTTTGGCAAAAGACATAACAATCACAAATTCTTATGTAGATTTCAGAGTAAAATTAAATGGAAAAAATGAAAGAATAAAAACATATATTCCAGGAAGATTCAGTGTATACAATAGCTTAGCTGCAATCTGTGTTGCAGAAAAATTAGGATGTGATACTGAAAGTATAAAAGCAGCTCTTGAAGAAGTAAGAGTACCAGGAAGAAGTGAACTTGTAGACAACAAATTAGGATTAACAATAATGATAGACTATGCTCATTCACCAGAAAGTTTACAAAGCATTTTGCAAGCAGTAAAATCATATACTAGAGGAAGAGTAATATCTGTATTTGGATGCGGAGGAGATAGAGATCACGGAAAGAGACCTCAAATGGGAGAAATCTCAGGAAAAATAGCACACTATACAATTATTACATCAGATAATCCAAGAACAGAAGATCCAGAAACAATAGTTAGAGAAATTGAAGAAGGAATGAAGAAAACAAACGGAAAATATGAGTGCATAGTTGACAGAACACAAGCAATAGAAGCAGCTATAAAAATGGCAAATAAAAATGACATCATTGTTTTAGCAGGAAAAGGACATGAAACATACCAAGAAATTAACCATGTAAAACATCCTTATGATGAAAGAGTAATAATAAAAGAAATAATTGATAAAATGGAAAATCCAGAAGTAAAAGAATAAAAGCATAGCTTTTAGGGAGGAAAATAAATGAGCTTTCAGGTAAAGATATTACTATTATCATTTGTTGCAAGTACAGTAATCTCAATGATAGTAATACCAATATTAAGAAGACTAAAAGTAGGACAGTCAGAAAGAGAAGAAGGACCACAATCACATTTAAGTAAAAAAGGAACTCCTACAATGGGAGGAATAATATTAATAATATCAACATTGATAATAAGTGCATTTCTATACATAGATTATTCTGCATCAGAACCAGAAATAGCAACAAGACTACTACCAATGATATTTGTAACAATAGGATTTGGCTTAGTTGGATTTGTAGACGATTTTAAAAAAGTAATATTACATAACACAGATGGATTAAGTCCAAAAGCAAAAATGGCTGGATTATTAATAATTTCAATAGCATATGTAGCAATGCTTGTATTCGCATTTCAAAATGGAACAGACATATACATTCCATTTATAAAAAAATCAATAGAACTACCAGTGTGGATTTACATACCATTTGCAGTGGTAGTAATTTTAGCTACAACAAATGCTGTAAATTTAACAGATGGTATAGACGGACTAGCAACAAGTGTAACAACAATAATATTAACATGTTTAACAGTAATATCAATAATATGGAATATAAAAGAGACAACAATATTTGGATGTATAGTAGTTGGAGCAGGACTAGGATTCTTATTATTTAACTTACACCCAGCTCATATATTCATGGGAGACACAGGATCTTTACTACTTGGAGGCGCAATAGCAGGAATCTCATTATATTTAAAACTACCATTATTGCTACTAATAATAGCAATAATACCAATAATAGAAACATTATCAGTTATATTGCAAGTTTCTTATTATAAAAAAACAAAAAAGAGACTATTTAAAATGTCACCAATTCATCATCACTTCGAATTAAGTGGATGGAATGAAAATAAGATAGTATCAGTATTTAGCTTAATTACATTAGTAGCTTCAATTATAGGAATATTAGCTTTATAATAAAACGAAAGGAGACGCTTTGCTTGATGGAAAACAAAAAGTCAAAAGCAGACAAAAATAAAAAAGCAAAAGCAAGGGTTGCACGAATAAATAGAACTAAGGCAATTGTTCAAAACGAACTAGAACAAGAGTTGCGAGAAGAAAGTAATATAAATAAAACAACTGAATCAAAAGTACATAAAAATAAGAAAAAAGTAACACCAATAAAAACCAACATTGAAACTTCAAAAGCAACTCAAAAAATAACAAAACTACAATCAACAAGCAAGATAGATATGCCATTATTGATAGTAGTTCTAATATTAGTTGCTTTAGGAATAGTAATGGTATTATCCGCAAGTGCACCGTCAGCATTATCCAATTATAATGATAGCTATATTTTTGTAAAAACACAAGCAAAAGCTGCAATATTAGGATTTACATTAATGATTATACTATCAAAAATAAATTATAAAATATACAAAAAATTTTATAAGATAATTTATATTTTCTCAATAGCTATATTATTTACAGTATTAATTCCTAAAATAGGCATCGAAAATAATGGTGCAAGAAGATGGATAAGTATATTGGGGTTTCAGATACAACCATCAGAAATAACCAAGATAGGATTAATAATAGCGTATGCAGGATATTATAGCGATTCAAAAAATAAATTAAATACTCTATGGGGAGGTTGTATAAAACCACTAATAGGAGTAGCAATACCAGTACTTATACTATTAGTAGTACAAAACCACTTAAGTGCAGGTTTAGTAATATCATTTGTAATATGTATGATAATAATAATGGGAGGTTGCCCATTAAAATACATAATGGGAACAGTCTGTGCAGCAGTTTGTGCTGCAGTTGGAGCATTAATATTTTTTAGAGACAAAATAACATCAGGATTCCGTTCAGATAGAATTGACGCATGGTTACACATATGGGAAAATACAAGCGGAACAGCATACCAGACTTCACAAGGATTATATGCAATAGGATCAGGTGGATTATTTGGAGTAGGACTAGGAGAAAGTAAACAAAAATATTTATATATACCAGAAGCACACAATGACTTCATATTTGCAATACTAGCAGAAGAATTAGGCTTTGTAGGATGTGTAGCAGTATTAATCTTATTTTCGATATTAGTAATAAGAGGAGTATTAATTGCAATGAGGGCGGAAGATAACTTTGGAAGTCTTGTTGCAGTAGGAATAACAGCATTAATAGCAATACAAGCAATACTAAATATTGCGGTAGTAACAAATACAATACCAAACACAGGTATTTCACTACCATTCTTAAGTTATGGCGGAAGTTCTTTAATGATATTATTAGGATGTATAGGTATATTATTAAATATATCAAAATCAGCTAAAAAAATATAAAATGTGGAGGTAAATCTTGAAAGTTATAATAGCAGCTGCCGGAACAGGTGGACATATTAATCCAGGAATAGCGATTGCAAACAAAATAATGTACGAAGAGCCAGATTCGAAAATAATATTTATAGGGACAAATAGAGGATTAGAAAACGACTTGGTACCACGTGCTGGATATGAATTAAAAACAATCCAAAGCTATGGAATTTCGAGAAGCTTAACTTTAAAAAATATACAAAGACTATGTAAAACAATACAATCAATAAAAGAAGCGGAAAAAATAATACAAGAATTTAAACCAGATATTATAATTGGTACAGGAGGATATATTTGTGTATCAGTATGCAGGGCTGCTCAAAAGCAAAAAGTGCCATACATAATACATGAAAGTAATGTGTTACCAGGAGTTGCAACTAAACTAATGGCAAAAAAGGCAGTAAAAATATTAGTCGGATTTAAAGAAGCAAAACAAAGACTACCTAAAGGTGTAAATGTAATAACAACAGGAACACCAACTAAAGTAAAAAATCTGCATTTTAGCAGGGAACAAATAAAACAAAAAAAGAAACAAATGGGATTTGAAGAAAACAAACCATTAGTATTAGTATTTGGAGGAAGCCAAGGGGCAGAAAGTATAAATAATAGTATAGTAAAAATAATTAAAGAAAAAAAGAACAAAGATTATCAAATTATATGGGCGGCAGGACCATACCAATATAAAGTAGTAAAAGAAGAATTAGCAAGAGAAAAGATAGACATTGAAAACATAGATGGTATAAAAGCAGTGCCATATATATATAATATGGAAGAAGTAATGAACATTGCTGATTTGGTAGTATGCAGAAGTGGTGCAATGACAGTAACTGAAATAGAAAAAGTAGGAAAACCAGCAATATTTATACCATTTCCATATGCAGCAGAAAATCATCAAGAATATAATGCTAGGACATTAGAAAAAGCAGGAGCTGCAAAAGTAATACTAGACAAAGAATTAACAGCTGATAAACTACATGGTACAATAGAAACAATTGTAAAAGAAGAAGGCAAATTAACAAAAATGGGAGAAGAGTCACAAAATCTTTCAATAAATAATGTAGAAGAAAATATATATAAAGAAATAATATCAGCAATTAAGATATAAGGTTTAATAAGTTTTCCTAAAAAACTTAAATACAGATAAGAAAACAGGAAAAGTGTAATGGCAAAGAAATTGATAATAGTTGAGTCACCAGCAAAAGCAAATACAATAAAAAAATTTCTAGGAAGTGATGTAAAAGTAGTTGCTTCAATGGGACATGTTAGAGATTTACCAAAATCTAAATTAGGAGTTGATATTGAACATGACTTTGAACCAGAATATATTAATATTAGAGGAAAAGCACCATTAATCAATTCACTAAAAAAAGATGCAAAAAGTGTAGAAAAAGTATATCTTGCAACCGACCCTGATCGTGAAGGGGAGGCAATAGCATGGCATTTAGCATATATATTAGGAATACCAGAAGACAGCGTATGTAGAGTAACATTTAATGAAATAACAAAAGAAACTGTCCAGAAATGTATAAAAGAGCCTAGAAAAATTGATATGAATTTAACAGATGCACAACAAGCAAGAAGAGTGTTAGACAGAATAGTTGGATATCAAATAAGCCCAATTTTATGGAAAAAGGTAAAAAGAGGATTATCAGCAGGACGTGTACAATCTGTTGCTGTAAAGTTAATTGTTGATAGAGAAAACGAAATAGAGAACTTTGTCCCAGAAGAATATTGGAATATATATGTAACATTATCAAAAGAGGATAATAAATTTGTTGCAAAATTATATGGGCAAAACGGAAAAAAGATAGAACTACATAATGAAGAACAAGTTAAACAAATATTATCAGCAATAGAAAATGGAAAATATATTGTAACTGACGTAAAAAAAGGACAGAAGAAAAGAACTCCAGCTCCACCATTTACAACAAGTACAATGCAACAAGAAGCATCAAGAAAACTAGGATTTGCAATAAAAAGAACAATGAATATTGCACAAGGTTTATATGAAGGTATAAAAGTACCAGAAAAAGGCTCAGTAGGTCTAATAACATATATGAGAACTGATTCAACAAGAATATCAGAAGAAGCAAGAGCAGCAGCTAAAGTGCATATTACAGAAAAATATGGTGCAAACTATTATGAAAACAGATATTATAAAACAAAGGCAGGAGCACAAGATGCTCACGAAGGTATACGACCAACATATATAGAACTAACACCAGAGAAAATAAAAGATTCATTAACACCAGAGCAATTTAAACTATACAGATTAATTTATAATAGATTTATAGCAAGTCAAATGTCAGCAGCAGTATATGACACTATAACAGCTAATATAGATACAAATACGGAAAATGGCGTATACAACTTTAGAGCAAGTGGACAAACACTTAAATTTAAAGGATTTATGACATTATATGTAGAAGACAAAGATGAAAAAGATAATGAAGATGACGAAACTAGTATTCCAGAACTACAACAAGGAGAAGAAGTAAAGAAAGAGAAAATAGACTCAAAACAAAGCTTTACAGAACCACCAGCAAGATATACAGAAGCAAGTTTAGTAAAAGCACTTGAAGAAAAAGGAATCGGAAGACCAAGTACGTATGCAACAATAATTTCAACAATAATAGACAGAAGATATATAGAAAGACAACAAAAACAATTAGTCCCAACAGAATTAGGAAAAGTAGTAAACAAACTATTAACAGAAAATTTTAAAGATATAATAAATGTAGAATTTACAGCAGACATAGAAAATCAATTTGATAAAATCGCAGACGGAAAAGAAGATTGGAAACAAGTAATACGAGAATTTTATGGACCATTTAAGCAAGAACTTGATAAAGTAGATGCAGAATTAGAGCATGTACATATACAAGACGAAGTATCAAATGTACAATGTGAGAAATGCGGAAAAATGATGGTAATAAAGTATGGAAGATATGGAAAATTCTTAGCTTGTCCAGGATATCCAGAATGCAAAAACATCAAGCCATTTGTAGAAAAAATTGAGGTACCATGTCCTGTATGCGGATCAGAAGTATATGTAAGAAAAACAAAAAGAGGAAAGAACTATTATATATGCTCAAAAAATAATCAAGAAGATCCGAACTCTTGCAAATTTATTTCATGGAACAAACCAAAACTAGGAGAAAAATGGGATCCAGAAATTGAAAAAGAATTAAACAAAGAAAAAGCGGCAAAGAAAAGAGCAACTAAAAAAGTAAAAACAACTAAGAAAAAAGCTACAACCAGAAAAAGAAAAACTAAAGAAAAATAATTTTAGTAATACTAAAATGAATATAGAAGAAAGAGAGAAAAAGATATGAAAAAAAGTGAACAAGGATCAGTAACTTTAATTGTACTAGTAACAGTGCTATTTATAATAGCAATATTATCAGCATATCTAACATTTATTATATCAAAAAGAAAAGCACAATTAGCAGAAACAAAACAATTACAACAAGCGTATGATGGAGACTTAGAAACTGCATATACAGAGCAAGAAGAAAAACGCAAAATGATTAAAGACAATAAATATACAGCTTTGGAATATATAGAATGCAATGGTAGTCAGTATATTGATACAGGGGTAAAAGCTGATCAATCAACAGAAATAAAGATGACTGTGGAATTTACTTCATTACAAAATAATGCAGCATTATTCTGTTCAAGAAATGGATACCAAAATAATAGCTATACATTATTTGCAGTTCCTTCTGAACAGAAATTCAGATTTGACTATAACAATGGAATGGATACACTAAACACAACACTTGCAACAAACACTAAGTACAATATATATGCAAATAGAAATAAAATATATTTAAATGGAGAATTGAAGTCTACTGAAACAGAAGCTAATTTTTCAGCCAATGGAAATATATACTTAATGGCAAGTTATCAAACACCATATACAAATATAGATAACTATGGAAAATACAAGTTATATAGTGTACAAATTCTAAAAGATGATGAAATAATTAGAGATTTTGTACCAGCATATATGAATGAAAAAGTAGGACTATATGATAAAGCAAATAATATATTTTATCAAAGTAAAGGAACAGATTTAATAAAAAGTGAATAGTTAAAAGATACAAACCTATAATAAGATAATAGGTTTGTATTTTTTTGGTCTGAAACTATTGAAAAATGAGCAAAAAAAAGGTAAAATAGATTACATAAGTAAGGAGGAAAATACATGAAAGTAAGCAAAGAAGAATTAATGCATATTGCAAATTTAGCTGACCTTGAAATAAGTGAAAATGATACAGACAAATATTTGAAAAATCTAGAAGACATATTAAACTACACAAAGAAATTAGATAAAATAGATACATCAAAACTAGATGAAACTATAGGCGCAAATGATAATTATAATGTGTTCAGAAAAGATGAAGTTGTAGAATTTGATAATAAAGAAGGACTTATGGCAAATGCACCTTCAGTAGAAAGAAATATGTTAAAAATTCCAAAAGTAATTGAATAAATAAGCGAGGAAATAAAAATGGGAAAATTATTTGTCATAGAAGGAACTGATGGAAGTGGAAAACAAACACAAAGTACATTATTGCAACAAAGATTAAAAGAAAAAAATATAGATTTTAAATCAGTAAGTTTTCCAAACTACGAAAATGATTCTTCTGCATTAGTAAAAATGTATCTAAATGGGGAATTTGGAACAGATGCAAAAAAAATCAGTCCATATATTGCATCAACATTTTTTGCTGCAGATAGATATGCTACATATAAAAGATATCTTGAAGAATACTATGAAAATGGTGGAATAATAATTGCTGATAGATATACAACATCCAATATGGTTCATCAAGCAGGAAAGATAAGAGATAAAAAAGAAAGAGATAAATTCATAGAATGGTTATGGGACTTTGAATTTAAATTATATGAACTACCAATTCCAACAGAAGTATTTTTCTTAAACATGCCAATAGAATATTCAGAAAAATTAATGAAAGATAGAGAAAACAAGATAACACATGAAACTAAAAAAGACATACATGAAAAGGATGAAGAATATTTAAAAGAATCGTATGAAGCGGCATGTGAATTATCAAAACAATATAAATGGACAGAAATACAATGTGTAAAATATAATCAAATTAGAACAATAGAAGACATAAATGATGAGATTTTACAAAATGTTTTAAAACACATAAACTAAGAGAGGAGAAGATTAATGAAAGATATAACTAGTCTTACAGCATGGGAATTAAAAGAAAAGTTAGACAATAATGAATTAACAGCAGAAGAAATAACAAATGCGTATGCAGATAGAATTAAAGAAAAAGAGCCAGAAGTACAAGCATTTGTAACTACAACAATAGAATCTGCAATTCAGAAATCTAAAGAAATAGACAAAAATAGAGAAAAAGGAACATTAGAGGGAATCCCAATAGGAATAAAAGACAATATATGTACAAAAAATGTATTAACAACATGTAGCTCAAAAATGCTTGAAAACTTTGTATCACCTTATGATGCAACAGTAATGGAAAAAATAAATAAAGAAGAATTACCAATGCTAGGCAAGCTAAATATGGATGAATTTGCAATGGGAAGTTCAACAGAAAATTCAGCAATAAAGATTACACATAATCCATGGAATCTAAATAAAGTACCAGGCGGATCATCTGGAGGAAGTGCAGCAGCAGTTGCAGCAGATATGGTACCATGGGCACTTGGCTCAGACACAGGAGGATCAATACGTGAACCAGCAGCATTTTGTGGAGTAGTAGGATTAAAACCAACTTATGGATTAGTTTCAAGATATGGATTAGTTGCATTTGCATCATCACTAGATCAAATTGGACCCATCACAAAAGATGTGCGAGATTCAGCAATGTTATTAAATATAATAACAGGACATGATGAAAAAGACTCTACATCATACGATAGACCAAAAGAGGATTATGTAGCAGCATTAAAAAATGATGTAAAAGGATTAAGAATTGGAGTACCAAAAGAATTCTTTGGAGAAGGAATACAAGATGATGTTAAAGAGCAGCTACAAAATGCAATAGAGACATATAAACAATTAGGAGCAAAAGTTGAAGAATGTTCACTAGACATAGCTGAATATGCTTTAGCAACATATTATATAATTGCATGTGCAGAAGCAAGTTCAAATTTAGGCAGATTTGATGGAATACGCTATGGATATAGAGCAAAAGACTTTACAAATCTAAAAGAATTATACAGAAAGTCAAGAACAGAAGCTTTCGGAGAAGAAGTAAAGAGAAGAATAATTCTTGGAACTTATGTATTATCATCAGGATATTATGATGCATATTATAAAAAAGCACAAAAAGTTCGTACATTCGTAAAAAAGCAATTTGATGAAAACTTTAAAAAATATGATGTATTATTAACTCCAGTAGCACCAACAACAGCATTTGAGATTGGATCAAAATCAAATAATCCAATTGAAATGTATCTAGCAGATATCTGTACAGTTTCAATAAACATTGCAAGTGTACCCGCAATCTCGATACCTTGCGGAGTAGATAAAAATGGAATGCCAGTAGGAATGCAATTAATAGGAGATAGATTCAGTGAAGCTAAACTACTAAATGCAGCTTACACATTTGAACAGAAAATACAATTTAGACAAAATCATAAACCAGAATTCAAAAAATAAAATGATTGGAGATAAAGATGAAAAAATCTGTAAAAATCATTGTGATTTGTCTTATAATTGTAGCTATATTTATAGCTATTGATATAATTAATAATAAAGTTGAACAAAATAATATAAACAATAATATAATAGATGAAACTACAAATAATATAAATGAGAATTATATAAGTAATGTAGTAAATAAAAATAATAAAGTAACTGATAACAGTTCAATAATTGAATGCAAAGAAAAAGTCAAGCAAATAATGAGCAAAATGACTTTAGAAGAAAAAGTTGGACAAATGTTTTTAGCAAGATATCCATCTTCAGGAGTAACAAATGAGATTGAAGATGGAAAACCCGGTGGCTATATTTTATTTGGAAGAGATTTTGATAATAAGACCAAAAGCAAAATAATTTCTGAGCTTGAAAACGATCAAAAAGCAAGCAAAATAAAAATGATATTAGGAGTAGATGAAGAAGGAGGAACAGTTGTAAGAGTAAGTTCCCATAAAGCATTTAGAAGCTCTAAGTTTTTATCACCACAGGAAATTTATAATAAAGGTGGAATAGATGCAGTATTGCAAGACTCCGAAGAAAAATCAGGATTGCTAAAAAGTCTTGGAATTAATATGAATTTAGCACCAGTTGCAGATATTACATCAAACACCAATGCATTCATTTATAAAAGAACTTTAGGACAAGATGTTCAAACAACAGCAAATTACATTGCAGAAATTGTAAAAAATATGAAACAGTCAAATATAATATCAGTACTTAAACACTTTCCTGGATATGGAGATAATGTTGATACACATGCAGGAATAGCAATAGACGAAAGAACAATGGAAGAATTTGAACAAACAGATTTTATACCTTTTCAAAGTGGAATACAAAATGGAGCTCCATGTATACTAGTAAATCATAATATAGTAAAATGCATGGATAGTACAATGCCAGCATCATTATCAAAAAATGTACATGAAATTTTAAGAAATAAATTAAACTTTACAGGAGTAGTTATTACAGATGACTTAGCAATGGATGCTGTAAAAAAATATGCAGAAAATAATGAAGCAGCTGTGCAAGCTGTATTAGCAGGAAATGACATGATAATATCATCAGACTTTTTAGCACAAAAGCAAGAAGTTTTAGATGAAATAAATGCGGGAAAAATAGATATAGAATTGATAGATAATGCAGTAGAAAGAATACTATCAATGAAATATGCTTATGGAATAATAAGTGATTAATAATAGGAGGAAAAATAATGGCAAACCAGGATTATGAAGAGATAATTGGACTAGAAGTACATGCGGAATTATCAACAAAAACAAAAATATTTTGCTCATGTCCAACAGAATTTGGTGCTGATCCAAATACACATGTATGTCCAGTATGTATGGCAATGCCAGGAGCATTACCAGTACTAAATGAAAAAGTTGTTGAATATGCAGTAAAAGCAGGACTTGCAACAAATTGCTCAATATCACAAGATAGTAAAAATGATAGAAAAAATTATTTTTATCCAGATCTTCCAAAATCTTATCA
>ERZ857785.1549-NODE-1549-length-24368-cov-5.210340_pt1 | contig 24368 bp, 16 predicted proteins | sample MGYA00519763_ERZ857785 | MGnify/ENA primary metagenome ERZ857785 (study PRJEB31778, sample SAMEA3449365) | human gut metagenome | biome: human gut; feature: human-associated habitat; material: faeces | place: United Kingdom | collected 2010/2012 ...
GCCTGCTCGTGGCCGTCATACTCGTCGCCATGTACCTGCCCATGTTCCGTCTCGGCGGTATCATGGGATAGAACCCGACACGACGATATACTTAATGCCCGACCGATAACCGATGTCGAACCTGAAAAACTATTTGGCTTATGAAAACGTGAATCTCCGCAAATAAAATCAGCCTCGAAGGGCATGAACAGAAAAGAACACAAACGAAATCCTAAACCTACTACCGATATGATCCATAAACGAATCGCCTTTCTATGTATGCTGCTTCCCTGTACGCTGTGGGGCCAGACCGACCGGACGAGTCCGACGGGCCGCATCGAGTTCCTGTCGCCGGAAGCCGCCTCGCTAATGCGCTACGTCGACTACCCGGTAAGCCATCTGACCGGAGTGCCCGACATCCGAATCCCGCTACATACGGTGCAGATCGGAAAGATATCCTTGCCTCTCACGCTCATGTTCCACACCGACAACTACTCCCGGCCGAATCAGCTTGCCGGAAGTGTGGGCAAGGGATGGTCTCTGAGCACCGAGCTGCAGATCACCCGGCAGGTAAACGGGTTGGACGATCTGAATCCGAGCACACTCACTCCGGGCTATTATTACGCTTCCGACATTCCGACCGATTACCGTGAAGGCGACGCCGTACAGCGTTCCGAACTGAATGCCAAGGAACTTTATTACGGAAGGCGGGACGAGGAGCCCGACCGCTTCTATTACCGCCTGCTCGACAAAAGCGGCGCGTTCTACTTCCGGCATCGACCGGACGGAAGCGTCGAGGCGGTGCCGGTACCTTACAACGGCGTGAAGATCGAGTACGGCAGCGACAGGCGTTTCACGGTCTGGGACACCGACGGCACGAAATACGTTTTCTCCTTGGCAGCGACCGACACGGAGCAGCCCATTTCGGGAGGAATGGACGACAATATCGTGATTGCATGGAAATGCGAGTCCATATACAGCCCCCAAGGGGAACAGGAGGTAAGCTTTACCTATACAGACGACTATCCTCGGTTTGTCACCACGTATAACGACCGGATCGAGATTTACGACCGAGCGCAGGGTTTGGTAACACCCGATTTGATAAAGGAACCGGATAGAACCCTGAAAACATGGGACGATATTACGAAAATCAACCAGTATCCTTTTTGGCGGATCGCCGGAGTCAAAGGCATGGAGTTCGCCCCGAATATGGGTACGTGGCTGATCTACCGGCAGGGAAAGCTCGAGGCTGCTCCGTCCTTGGACGGCAACGACTATAACTACGGTACGATCGACAATCTTCCCTCCGTGCATTCGAAAAAGCTGATTTATAAGCATATCCGTAAAATCGACTTCCGGGGAGGGCAAATGGTGTTCGATTACCCGAGGGCCGGGCTTCTCGGCTCGATATCGATTCTGAACCAAGTCGGAGATACGATCAAGAAGATACGGTTCGAGCAGGATTACGTCGACTCTCACGGCGAAGAGGACGACTACTGGCGACGACTGTGGTCTGTACGCTCGGGCGACGAGCTCTACACGTTCGACTACTCGTTCATGGTAGGCGGCGGTTCCGACTATATTACCGACTATTGGGGTTACAAGCTGCTTCGCAGGCATTACGGACGCGAGGCGAACGTGGTCAGGCACAACGCGAGGGTATCGCGCGGCGAGGGCGTGTTCAGCTTCGTGAGAGGAGGCGGCAGCGACAACGCTCCCTCGGCGCCTCCCGATACGGCTATTACCATCGGCCATATCGATCCCTCGGAGGTATTCGCATACGACGGTACTCCCGTAACGTTTCTCAAGATCGGGTACCCTACGGGCGGGTCCGCCGAGTTCCAGATGGGACAGCACCGATACCGCAGCAAGTATGGGAATAAAGAGCCCAAGGGGGCGGGAGGCTATCGCATCGAGCGCATTCGTTACCGGGACAGCGACTCGAAATTGTTGCGCGAGAAGATTTACCGCTACGGTCCCGACGAGGACGGGTGCGGCCATGTCAAGTACGAACCCTATTTCGATGAGGACTACTGGGGCGAGACCCGCCGAAGCGCCGTCACCGAACAGCAGGTGAATTATTATTACGAACAGGTGTTGCCCGACGGCAGTATCGAGCCGGAAACCTTTTTGTATTCGGTCCGCAAGCGCACCTATCTGATGGGCAGCAACCAAAGCCTTTCGTTCGAGAGCGGCAGCACGGTCCATTATGACGAAGTGGCCGAATACGAGATGGACGGCGGCCGAATGTCCGGCAAGACGGTCTACAAGTACGACGGCGGCTCCATGCCGACGATCCATTCCACGCCGCTATACCCCTATCCGTTGGAGCCGGAGCAGTGGTATTTGGCCCCGCTCGACTCGGTGATCCGTTACGAGTATCGGGACGGACGATACGAGTGGGTACAGCGCGAGAAATACGTTTATAACAAGTATCTCGATTCGACTCTGATCTATCGTTGCCGGGTATGGTCTCCGCTTGAGGCGGAGTTTCAGACGAACGTTACCGGTCGCGATTTCGAGCAGTGGAAGTTCGATAAAGTGAAAGGAAGCCTGCAGTTCAGCATTTCCGGCCTGCACACGGGCTGTCTGCAACTCGTCACGAAAGAGGTCCAGACGCGCGACGCGCAGGGGCGCGTGTCGACGGACCGGACCCATTACCGCTACGACAGTCCGAACCGCTATGCGGTCGGGCGCATCGAACGTACGATGAGCGACGGCACGACGCTCGTCGAGCAGACGCTCTATCCCGAGGACTACGATCTCTCGGGCGGCGGAACGCTCGCCGAGCTGGTCGAGCGGAACATCGTCTCGGTCCCCGTCGAGCGCATCCGGCGGCGCGACGGGCTGGTCGTCTCGGGCGAGCTGTTCGGTTACGACGAGTGCGGCAATCCGACCTCGCAGAGCCGGCTGGAGAAGGACGATCTCTCCGAAAGCCTGTTCCGCCTGTCGAACAAGTCCTCGGCCGGAGCGTTCGCTCCCGAAGCGGGCCGCGCCGCATTCTCGCCGGATGCGGGCTACGCCGAAATTCTCTCGACACGCTTCGACGACTACGGCAATCCGATCGAAATCACCGGCCGCACGGCTCCCCGCTCGGTTTGCTACCTGTGGGGATACAACGGTTTGCATCCGGTGGCCGAACTCGTCGGCTGCTCGTATGGCGAACTGACATCCGTCGTCAGCTTGCCTACGATTCACACGATGACCGTATCGGATACGCTTTCTTCGGGATTCCTGAACGTGCTGGCATCCCTGCGCAAGTCCCCTTATCTGAGCTCGGCCCACATTTCGACCTACACCTACCGTCCGCTCGTAGGCATGCTTTCGGCCACCGATCCCCGAGGCTTCACCACATACTACGAGTACGACCCCTTCGGCCGGCTCCGCTCGATTCACTACTACGAAGGTACACAGAAAAAAACGTTGAAATACTATGAATACCGCTATAAGAACCGATAGTCGCCGTTGCGCGTGGTGCGCGAACCGGCCGGCCGGACCGGACATCCCGTCGTCCGGCAACCGCCCGATGAAAAGACATATGCTGCTGCTCATCTTGACGCTGATCTCCCTCTCGGTAGTCCGTGGCGCCGAGCTAAACCCCGGCAGAATCCGGGGCGAACAGACGATCGAGGCCGGAGCCGTGCCCGCCCCGATCCGAAACGACCTGTTGCCGTACGGTTCGACGGCGGTACCCTACACCTTCCAGTGGGAATACGCCGAGGAGGCGAATCTGGGGCTCGGTTGGCTGATTATCTACGGCGCTACGTCCGAGAGCTACCAACCCGGAGCGCTCGGTAAGAGCACTCGTTACCGCCGGGCGGCCGTCTATATGGACGGCACAGTTCAGAAAAGAGCCTACACGAACGAGGTGCTCGTTACGGTCACTCCGGCGACTCAGCCGCTGACTCCCGGCAGCATATCGGGCGATCAGACGGTAGAGGCCGGCGTCCGGCCCGCCGAGCTCGCGAATGTCGTCTCGCCGCAAAATCCGGGCGGCACATACGCCGTATTCTGGCAATCGGCTCCGACCTCCTCGGGTCCGTGGACCCATATCGCCGGAGCTACCGCCCTCGCGTACCGGCCGCAGCCGCTCGCGGCTACGACCTACTTTCGCCGGGGAGCGAACCGGGCCGACGGGCAAAACGCCTACTCGAACGTCGTCTGCATCCGGGTCGTGCAGCCCCTGAGCGACGCGAACTACGTGCTCGAGTACGAGCCGTTGACCGCAACCGACGACCCGCGCACGCTCGATGCCGGACAGTGCCGCCGCACGGCGACCTATGCGGACGGACTGGGACGGCCCGTGCAGACCGTTCGTATCGGGGCCTCTCCCTCGGGAGCCGACCTGGTCACGCGGACCGACTACGACAGTGCCGGCCGCGAGAGTCGGTCGTGGCTTCCCGTACCCGTGCCGAACAACGGAGGCAAGTATGTCGCACCGGCCACCCTCGCCGCACGGGCCGAGAGTTTCTATGCCGACGAAGCCCCCTACGGGCGGACCCTCTACGAGGCTTCTCCTCTGGGCCGGACGGCATCGGTTTTCGGTCCGGGCAAGGCTTGGCACGAAAGCGGCCGCGCCGTGCGGAACCGCTATCTGACGAACTCCGCGGCCGACTCGCTGCGCTGCGCACGCTACGTGGCCGACAGCGACCGGGACGCCGTGCGGCTCTCCCGGCAGGGAGACTATCCGGAGGGCGAGCTGTTCGTGACCGCCACGACGGACGAGGACGGACGGCTGTCGTACACCTTCTACGACAAAGGCGGGCAGAGCGTTCTCTCCCGGCAGATGAACGGCTCCGAGGCGCTCGACACCTACTACGTCTACGATGCCTGCGGCCTGCTGCGGGCCGTGCTGCCTCCGAAAGCCTCGGCGATGCTCGAGTCGCAGACCGGAGCGCTCGACATGTCCTCGGCGACCGTCGCCGATCTGACCTACCTCTACCGCTACGACCGCCGGGGCCGTCCCGTCGGAGTCAGGCGTCCCGGGGCTCAGGAAGTACGCTATCTGTACGACGATACGGACCGTCCCGTTTTTTCACAGGACGGCGTGCAGCGACGCTCGGGAGAATGGTCCTATTCGATTCCCGACGCGCTGGGCCGCGAGGTTCTTCGAGGAACTTGCAAGACGCTCGGCGGAGCGAACCTTGCGCAAAGCCTGCTCGACGGGAAAACGCTCGTTGCACGATACGACGGCTCGTCGGGCGATGCCGGGTACGCCGTTCTGCTCGACGGACAGGCGGTCGAACTGGCCGGCGGACGCTTCCTGTCGGCCCAGTATTACGACTCCTACGACTTCCTTTCCCGCTCGGAGTTCTCCGAACTCGGATTCGAGAACGACCCGAACTACGGCAAACGGTACACCGGCGGAGACAAGAGCCTCCATACGGGAAGCATCCGCACGAGCTTGTCGCCCCAGCAGACCGTCCGGATGCCCGAGGCATACTATTACGACCTGCACGGACGACTCGTTCAGTCCAACGGCCGCAACCACCTCGGAGGAAAGGACCGGTATCTTGCGCGGTACGACTTCACGGGGCGGCCGGTCCAGACCCGGGAGTCGCATTCTTCTTCGGCCAGCGGCTCGCAAAGGGGACTGACGACGACCCTCGCATACGATCATGACGGACGTCTTTCGCAGCGGCGGACGACGCTCTCATCCGTGACGACTCCTCTCACGGCGAGATACTCCTACGACGAGGCGGGAAGACTGAGCGAAAAAACACTCGGCCCGACTCCCGTAAGCTATACGTACAACGTCCGAGGCTGGATCGGCAAGATTGCGAGCGCTCCGTTCGTCTCCGAGCTCCGATACGAGAACCCTCGGTACGGAGGCGCTCCTCTCTACTCGGGCATGGTCTCGCAGTGGACATGGAAGCACGGACAGCAACCCGAAAACGATTATGTGTTCTCCTACGACGGTGTCGGACGGATGGTCGCAGCCAAGCACTTCGTGGACGGAGCGAGAACCGACGGTTACACGGAGCGTGGAATCCGCTACGACGCGAACGGGAACCTGCTGTCGATTTCGCGGACGGCCGGAGGAGCGGTGAGCGACAGTTTGCGGTTCACCCTCGGCGGAGACGTGCTGTTGGACGTCTCAGGGACCTCGACGGGCGTGTTCGAGTACGATCCGAGCGGAAATTTGGTGAAAGACGGACTGAAGCGTTTGGAATTCAGTTATAATTGTTTAAATTTGATGCAGACGGTACAGACTACCGTCGGAGCGTCCAAGGCTCAGTTCGCCTACGGCTCGGACGGCAGGAAGCTCTCGGAGAAAGCCGGAACCGGCGGATTCGAGTACTTGGGTTCTTTGATATATGCTTATCGCGGCGGTACTCTCTCCCTCGCGCAAGCGGTGACCGACGAGGGAATGATTCAGTCGGCGGGAGTGAATTACTTTATCCGGGATCATTTGGGCAGCGTCCGTGCCGTCGTGGACCACACGGGCAAGACCGTCGAGCGGAACGACTACTATCCTTTCGGGGGACGGCATGAAAATGCCTCTTTGCCCTTGACTGGCGTCAATCGCTACAAGTTCGGCGGCAAGGAGTCGCTCGAACCGGTCAGCCTCGATATGCTCGACTTCGGAGCCAGATTCTACGACCCGAGGATCGCTCGCTGGAATACGCAGGACCGTTATGCCGAAAAATATCCCTCGGTCTCACCTTACAGTTATTGTGCAAATAATCCGATCAATATTACGGATCCGACCGGGGATACCTTGAGATTGTCTATCGACGGACAAACTTATCGAGTGGACCATCAGGGATGGTTCGGTTTTGGGCTTTTCAATGCCGATGGAAGTCAGGCTACCGAATTGCCATTGATCGCTACCACCATTCTTTCCGACATACAATCCATAGCCAGCCCATCGACACCTACGGGAGAAGGTATGGTAGATGAAATCATGTCCTCTCATCATTCCGTATATATCAGTCTCGGTAATAAGAACTATTACGATTCTAAAGATACCTTTTTGGCTGCGGCCAATTTAGAGGAATTCCGTGCAGAATTAGAAGCGATAAACTTATTGTTTCAGCAAGGAGGCATCCCGCCCGGATGTGGAGGAACGATCCAATACAATCCATTTTCTTTCCTCGGTGGCTTCAATACGAGCGGCAATCAATATCGTCCGCCGTTTATCGGTTTGGCACACGAAATGGGACATGCCCTCGATGCGTTAAGGGGGAATCTGTACTTTAATCACGATAAAGGTATTTACCGAGCAAAACATCAAGGAGTTTTTAAATCCGAATGGCAAGCCGTTTACCGGGAGAATATGATTAGAAAGGAATTAGGTTTACCGCTGAGGACTCATTATTACATTGATAACGGTCGGCCTTCCGGGGCTTCAATGTTGGATCCTGAGGGGCGACCTCTCGGATATTAGGTTGAATATTCAGTTAATCAACTACTAAAGTTATGAAAATATCAAAAAACAGAATCCGGATATGTTTGATTCTGGTCGTATCCTTAGCGATGACTATTCATGCACATGCTTTGTTATCGCCTCCTCCGACTCGCAAACCGGGGCTCAGCGATATCGATTTAATAACACTTCGGGAAGGTACTTCGGCAGTCCGACATGTCAAAACACCGAATTACGAAGGATATATCCTTGAAAGGATCGACGAGCCGGCTCCGCTTACGTCGGAAGACATAAAGTATGCGGAACGGATTCTACACGACTATTTGTTCGATCCCTATTGGAAATCGGATACTATGGTTGTAAAAGCGGGTATTCCCGACATGGCTTATATTCGATCGAATTATTCGCAATATTTACGACAATACGCCAACTTAAGTACTAAAGATGACGCCATATTACAAATATTTTTTGTGGTTCGTGAGGGACATAACGAATCGGATTTTGACCGAATATTCGGTATTTATGGCGATGGGACGGGACAGAGTGGATGGTTGGCCATAGTAAATCTGACAAAAAGAAAAATAGAGTCTATATGGTTTTACTGAATTTTAAGTCGAAGAGAGGGTATACCCTCTCTTCGACTTTCGAGGATAAAGGCCGAGCGAAGCAGACAGTTTCCTATTTGCACCCACGGGGAACAGGTAGCCAGCGTCTTCAGAACCTCGGCGGCGACCTTCGAGTACAACGTGAACGTTGCAAGCCTCCTTCTTTTGTTAATACTTGACAGATGCGTTCTAACAGTAGGAGATGTTCGAGTACGATCCGAGCGGGAATTTGGTGAAAGACGGGCTGAATCGTTTGGAATTCAGTTATAATTGTTTAAATTTGATGCAGACGGTACAGACTACCGTCGGAGCGTCCAAGGCTCAGTTCGCCTACGGCTCGGACGGCAGGAAGCTCTCGGAGAAAGCCGGAACCGGCGGATTCGAGTACTTGGGTTCTTTGATATATGCTTATCGCGGCGGTACTCTCTCCCTCGCGCAAGCGGTGACCGACGAGGGAATGATTCAGTCGGCGGGAGTGAATTACTTTATCCGGGATCATTTGGGCAGCGTCCGTGCCGTCGTGGACCACACGGGCAAGACCGTCGAGCGGAACGACTACTATCCTTTCGGGGGACGGCATGAAAATGCCTCTTTGCCCTTGACTGGCGTCAATCGCTACAAGTTCGGCGGCAAGGAGTCGCTCGAACCGGTCAGCCTCGATATGCTCGACTTCGGAGCCAGATTCTACGACCCGAGGATCGCTCGCTGGAATACGCAGGATCCGCTGGCGGAGAAATACTTCTCGTTTTCACCCTATAACTATTGCGCGGGAAATCCGGTTACGGTGACGGACCCCGACGGTCGGGCTTTGTTATCTCTGCAAAATCGTAGTCCCATTTACGATAGACAGGGAAAGTTTTTAGGCACGGACGATGAAGGACTGCAAGGAGAAGCGATCGTTATGGACTCCGAGGATTTCCGACAAGGCATGTCGCCCGATGAAGCACGGTCAAAGCGCGTCGACGTCAACTCGATGGACCAAGAGTCCCGAGATCGTATGACCGATCATTACAATGGCTTGCAAGATCGTCCGGATTATGACGGATATCTGACATTGCAAGAAGCTAATGAATGGTATCGGAATGGAAACGGAGAACCCCTATTTGCATCGTTGGAGAAAATCGATTTGTCGGGAATTTATTCTTTGGGTGAAAAATATGTAGGGCAAGAAAAAAGAATCAGTCTTTTTTTAGCAAGTGAATCTTTTAATGATGCATTGGTTTATGGAACAATTACGTTGAAACGTTATCCAAACCATCATGTTAGAGCATATGCAGATAAGTACGATTTTGATATGCATAATTCGTTTAACCCATTAAATTGGCCTAGGAATATTTCTACGATAATAGGTAAAAAAGTTGCAGGGAAAGGACAAGCATATTATATCAATTTATATGGTAGTAAAGCTATCCAACCAATATTACCATGGATAAAATAGTTCGAAGACATATGAGGAAAGGATATTGCTGCATTTTTGCATTCATTTTCTGTTATAGTTGCAGTTGCTCTGATTATGGCGATAATTTAGGCGACGGATATTTTTTCCGTTTTGAAGCGGGTGACTTAAAGGATATTTTATGTGAAATCCCTAATGGAGGAGAAATTCCTGCAAACGTTTTTTCATATGACTATAATCGACAATTTATCATTGCGAAGCAGAAACCTTTGCTGCCTCCGGACCCTTTATACGACAAAGAATATCTCTATCCTTTAGGAGTCGACACGGTTTACTATTGGATAATAATCAAGAAAGAGCATATCGTATTGGGTCCTATGAGTTTGGATGCTTTTAACGATGCAAAAGTGAAATGTCACGTACCGAACGATCTAAAATTAGATTGATCTAAAAATGGAGGGTGCCAGATGGGCATCTTCCATTTTTAGCATTAAGGATCATATTATTGACATTCACAAAGAAACGACAATCCGCCAGAGTTTGTGGCAAAAGTTGTGGCATAGTCCCAAGAAATGATCGTGCTTTTGTGCCGCTTGCATTCATCCTTTCCTTGTTTTTATGGACCGGATGTATCCATCGAAAAGTAGAGGCTCCTCCCAGACCGTTCAATGTTCCCCAAGAGGCTCAGTGGTACGGTGGAGCGGACGGCGGCTGTTGGATAATTATCCACGATACGGATACGGTCAACCGGTTTCATGTAAGATGTTTTTTCGATGGGTCCGGAAATCTTCGGGAGGAAGGGATATACGAAGTCGATACGACGGTTACGAAAAGAACCTATACGGCAGAAGAACTTCGTAAAGTAATTATAGGGTATACTGGAGGTAATACGGTCGGAGTAAACAACAAGCAAGACAGTACCCAGCGCAATTATGAAGTGCTTAAAAAAGTGAGGTAAGGTTCAATGGAGTTCCGGAGTTAAAATAAAAATGTAACAATCTGATTAATCACATTGGTAGGTTCTATATTGGACTTCTCGTTTTTTTGTCGTTGCGCATTTGTCGTTTCCAGTCGCGGAATCGGTATGCGGCGCGGTTCGGCGAGTTCTGAAACATGGATGCATATGGCCGGTCGGAAAGCAGGTCGGTCATACTTTGCATCGGCATTGTGCCTGCCGGCGTTTCTGCCGGTTCCGGTGCGGGCGGTCTGTTAGATGACGCTGGACCCGATCCGGCGGGACTTGTCGGCTATCCGTGCCGCACGTTGTCCCGAGTTTCCGCAGCGAATGCGGCCGGCGGCATTTCCCCGATCAGCCCGCGAATCACGACCGAGGCGCAGTGGCAGCCGAAGACGGCCGGCATGTAGGAGATCGTGCCGACGTTCGACTTCTTGTTCGTCTCCTCGCACAGCATCATCGAGCCTTCGCGCACGGGCTCGTCCGAGAATACGACGTAGAATCCCGTCCGGATGCCCATCTTGTGCAGGCGCTTGCGCAGCATGTGCGCGAGCGGACAGTGGTGCGACCGGGCGATGTCCTCGATCCGTACCCGCGTCGGGTCGGTTTTCGCTCCGGCCCCCATCGAGCTGACGACCGGAATGTCCCGCTCGAGACAAGACCGGATCAGGCCCGCCTTGGGCGAGAGGGTGTCGATCGCGTCGACGACGTAGTCGAACCCTTCGTCGAGCAGCGTCTCGGTCTCCTCGTCGCGGATGTATCTTCGTACGACCGTCAGTCGCAATCCCGGGTTGATGTCCAGCAGCCGTCGGGCCATGACCTCGGCTTTCGGCTCGCCGACCGTGCTGTGCAAGGCCGGCAGCTGGCGGTTGATGTTCGATTCGGACACCGCATCGGCATCCGCTATCGTCATGGTTCCGACGCCGGCCCGCGCGATCGCTTCGGCCGCATAGGCCCCGACGCCGCCGAGTCCGACGACCAGTACGCGGGCGTTTCGCAATCGTTCGATGCGGTCGCTTCCCAGCAACAGTTCCGTGCGTTGCATCCATTCTTTCATAGGCCGAACAGGTTCAGGTAGTTCGTATGAACGGCGTCGCGGAGCGATTCGGCCGGTTCGTTCCGGATGTCGGCGGCCCGGCGGTAGACCGACTCGATCTCCTCCCCGGACATATCGGTTTCCAGAAACAGCCTGTCGGAAGGTATGCTTCGCAGCGTCCGGCGGGTTTTGGGCGACCGTTCGACCGTCTTGCCGAACGACAGATACCAGCCTCTGTCGAGCAGTTGCGACGCGAGCTGTTCGGAGCCGGTAAAGCCGTGTACGATGACCGGCAGCGGGAACCCGCTCAGCATGGCCTTCAGATCGTCGTAAGCCCTCACGCAATGTACGATCAGCGGCAGGCCGAGCTCGGCGGCCAGATCCCTCTGGCGGGCGAGCCATGTCCGTTGCGCTTCCCTGTCGATGTCCGTCGCATAGTCCAGCCCGACTTCGCCGACGGCTGCCGGTTGCAGCGCCCGGATTTCGTCGAGCCATTCGCATTGCGCACGCTCCGCGTCCCAAGGGTGGATTCCGGCCGAGATTTTGCCGTCGGTGCTGTCGGGAAAGTCGGTCCCGACGCGTAGGCTGCGGATACCAGGCTGGCCGTCGAGCGGCCGATGCGTGTGAATATCTACCCAATAGGAGTTCACGTGCGTAAAAATGATTAGCTTTGTAAAGGCAAAGATAGCAAACGCTGTGCAATGGGCAAACGATCGTTTCTCGCGGCTTGGAGCGCTTTCGTGCTCGTCCTTTTCGGCTATTCTTCCTGCGGGGAGGCGCAAGTGCCGGTCTCGCGGGCGGAAGCGCTTGCAGGGAACGGTCGGCGGAGCCTGACGCTGATCTTTACGGGCGACCTGATGCAGCATATGCCGCAGGTGCTCGCCGCCCGGCAGCGGAACGGCTCGTTCGACTATACCTCCTGTTTTTCCCGGCTGAACAACTATTTTTCGAGCGCCGACTTCGTCATTGCCAATTTGGAGACGACGCTCGGAGAGGAGCCTTATTCCGGTTATCCCCGCTTCCGCTCGCCCGATGCGCTGGCCGGCGCGATGCGCCGTGCCGGGGTAGATGTCGCCGTGCTGGCCAACAATCACATCTGCGACCGGGGGGCCGAGGGAATACGCTCGACACTGGCTGCGCTCGACGAGGCCGGATTGCTTCATACGGGCGCTTTTGCCGATAGCGTTCCGCCACGCGAGAGGCATCCTCTGATGCTCGAAAAGGGAGCGTTCCGGGTCGCGCTGCTCAATTATACCTACGGGACGAACGGCTTGCCCGTTCCGTCCGGGTGTCGCGTAAACGGCATCGACACGACGACTATTCGCCGCGAGATCGCCTCGGCCCGGCAGGATGGAGCCACTCATGTCGCGCTGTTCGTTCATTGGGGAAACGAGTACGAGCGACTGCCCGGCCCCCGTCAGCGCGAGCTGGCGGCGGCTTTCCACCGCTGGGGCGCCGATCTGGTGATCGGATCGCATCCGCATGTCGTGCAGCCGGCGGAAACGATCGAGGATTCGGCAGGAAACGTACGCGGGGCGACGGTCTACTCGATGGGCAATTTCGTGTCGAACCAGCGTTTCCCGGATACGGACGGCGGCCTGTCGGTCCGCGTGACGTTGACGCTCGACGAACAGGGCCGGACATCCTGCCTCCCGGAGTACTTGATCGTTTGGACTTGCATTTCGCGCGACCCGAACAGCGCCTCCGGCCGTCGCTACGATATCGTGCCGAGCTACTCACGCGGAACGATCGTGCCCGAGCACCGCGACGCCTTCGACCGGTTCGTCGAGCGTACGCGCCGGCACATGGAGCGTCACGGCCGGGGCTTTACGGAAATACGCTGCGACTACTGATGCGCCGCTTCTTACGAAACGACGGTCATGGAATGCGGGCTGCCGTTTTCGTTTCGGGGGGAGGGCGGAGCGTCTCCGCCTTTGGAGGAACCCGCTGATGACCGAATGTTGATAATTCGCGCCTTTCGTCGAACAATAAGCCTTCGGACAAGCGCTGAAAAAAGAAATTTTAGTGTTATATTTGTAACGGTAAATTAAAACCTAATCTTATATTGATGAAATTGTACCTGTTGTGGGCGGCGGTTTTCGTGGCGACGACGGCCGTGGCGAAGGAGCCGGGAAAGGAAAAGGAGAAAAAGGATAAGAAAGCGGAGACGTATGTGTTCCAAGACGTGAAGACCGTTCCGGTCACCTCGGTCAAGGATCAGTCGCGCTCGGGCACATGCTGGAGCTTCTCGGGCATGGGCGAGGTCGAGAGCGACCTGCTCGTCCGGGGCAAGGGAGAGCATGATCTGGCGGAGATGTGGATCGTCCGCAACGCCTATTTTGAAAAGGCCGTACGCTATGTCCGCATGCACGGCAGCGCCAATCTGGGCGGCGGGGGCACGCTGAACGACGTGGTGTATATCATCGACCGCTACGGCATCGTGCCCGAGGAGGTCTATCCCGGCCTGCGGTACGGAACCGACCGGCATGTGCACGGCGAGTTGGATGCGGTCATCAAGGCGTATGTCGACGCCGTGGTGGAAAATCCGAACAAGTCGCTCTCGACCGCTTGGCAGGACGGGCTGAACGGCATTTTGGACGCCTATCTGGGGCCTCGTCCCGAGAAGTTCGCCTACAGGGGCAAGGAGTATACGCCGAAGAGTTTCGCCGAGGAGCTGGGCATTCGTTCCGACGACTACGTGCTGCTGACCTCGTTCACGCATCATCCCTTTTACGAGCCGTTCGCGCTCGAAATTCCCGATAACTGGAATGCCGCGCTGTCCTATAACGTAACGATCGACGACTTGCGCCGGATCGTCGACGCGTCGCTCGAGAAAGGCTATGCGGTCAACTGGGCGTCGGACGTCAGCGAGAAAGGGTTTGCCTATAACAAGGGTTTCGCCATCGTGCCGGTGGCGAAAGTCGAGGAGATGAGCGATTCGGAGAAAGGGAAGTGGACGAAGCTGACCGAGGAGGAGCTCCGCAAGATGACGCTCGATCTGAGCGGCATGCTGCCCGAGAAGACGATCACGCAGCAGATGCGCCAGCAGGCGTTCGACAATTACGAGACGACCGACGATCACGGCATGCTGATCATGGGCGTGGCGGAGGACCAGAACGGCAATCAGTACTATAAGGTGAAAAACTCTTGGGGCGATACGGGAGCCTATCACGGCTATCTGTATGCGTCCGTGCCATTCGTGCTCTATAAGTCGACGGGCATCATGGTGCGTAAGGACGTGTTGCCCGAGGACCTCAAAGCCAAGCTCGGTATTCGCTGAGGCTGAAGGCCGGAACGGTTTTCCGTGCCGGCTTTTTCATGTCGGCGAAGACCGTCCGAACGAACAGGGATACACCACCATGTTTACTAACTAAAACTCATATCTATACAGTATGTCGCAAGTCATCAAATTGAAAAAGGGTCTCGACATAAGGCTCGAGGGCGAGCCGCGCAGGGAGCTGAAGCGTCTGCCCTTGGTGCATGCCTATGCCGTGCGGCCGGACGACTTTCTCGGCATTACGCCGAAACTGCTCGTGCGAGTGGATGACACGGTGAAGGCCGGGACTCCGCTGTTTTTCGACAAGTATCGTCCGCAAGTGCTGTTCACCTCTCCGGTCAGCGGCCGCGTGACGGCCGTCAACCGAGGAGAGAAGCGGCGGATACTCGACATCGTGATCGCTCCTGAGGCGGAGCAGTCTTACGAGGCGTTCGATGTGCCGTCGGTCGAGGCGGCCACGAGGGAGAACGTTACCTCGGCGCTGCTTTCTTCGGGCCTTTGGCCGATGATCGTTCAGCGTCCCTACGGAATCATAGCCGATCCGCAAAGTACGCCCAAGTCCGTATTCGTATCGGGTTTCGACAGCGCTCCGCTGGCGCCCGACATGAATTTCGCGCTCGAGCAGCAGTTGGACGATCTGAACCTCGGCTTTGCCATGCTTTCGAAACTGACGGCCGGTCCCGTGCATTTGGGACTCGACGCCGACGCGCCGAAAGGGGTATTGGAGCAGGTAAAGGGGGTTGAGAAGCACTATTTCAGCGGGCCTCATCCGGCAGGCAATGTCGGCGTGCAGATACACCATGTGGATCCCATCAGCAAGGGCGAGATCGTGTGGACCGTCGATATTCAGAATGTCGCGCTGATCGGCCGCTTCTTCCGCACGGGCCGGGTCGATCTGCGTAAGATCGTCGCGCTGACCGGGTCCGAGATACTCGAGCCCCGCTACTACGAGGTGATCTCGGGCGCGCCCGTTTCGAGCATCGTACGCAAGGCCGATGTGCGCAACGCGTCCGACGGGCACGGTTACCGGATCATCAGCGGCAACGTGCTGACGGGCCGTCGGGTCGAGCCGGACGGCTATCTGGGGTTCTACGGCAATCAGGTGACGGTGATTCCCGAGGGCGATCATTTCGAGTTTCTGGGCTGGGGCATGCCCCGGCTCGATAAGTTCTCCGTCTCGCGCAGCTATTTTTCATGGCTTACGCCTCGCAAGCGGTACGTGCTCGACACGAATATGAACGGAGGCGTCAGGGCCTATGTCGTGACGGGACTCTATGACAAGTATCTTCCGATGGATATTTATCCGCTCTACCTGCTCAAGGCCATACTGGCCGGCGACATCGACAAGATGGAGAATCTGGGTATTTACGAGGTGATCGAGGAGGATTTCGCGCTGTGCGAGTTCGTCGATCCGTCGAAAACCGCCATGCAGCAGATTATCCGTCAGGGTATCGACCTGATGATCAAGGAGCTTAACTAACCCGCACCGAAAATGAAAGGAATAAGAAAACTGATGGATAGAATCAAGCCGAGCTTCGAGAAGGGGGGCCGGTTTGAAAAACTGCACTCGACGTTCGATGCGTTCGAGACATTTCTGTTCGTGCCCGATCATGTGACGCGCAACGGCAGCCATATCCGCGACAGCATCGATCTGAAGCGGGTGATGATCGTCGTCGTCATTGCGCTGATGCCGGCCTTGCTTTTCGGCATGTACAACACGGGCCTGCAGCATTTCCGCGCGACGGGCGTTGCGGACGCCTCGCTGTGGACCTGTTTCGGCTTCGGTTTCTGGAAGGTGTTGCCCATTATCGTCGTATCGTACGTCGTGGGCCTCGGCATCGAGTTCGTTTCGGCCCAGATCCGCGGTCACGAGGTCAACGAGGGCTTTCTGGTCAGCGGCCTGCTGATTCCGCTGGTGATGCCGGTCGACGTGCCGCTGTGGATGGTGGCCGTCGCGACCGCTTTCGCCGTCATCATCGGCAAGGAGGTGTTCGGCGGAACGGGCATGAATGTCTTCAATCCCGCCCTGCTGGCGCGGGCGTTCATCTTCTTCGCCTATACGCCCTACATTTCCGGAGAGAAAATCTGGATCGCCGGCCTGACCAAGGGCGAGGGGATCGTCGACGGCTTTTCGGGGGCCACGCCGCTGACGGACGCCGCTTCGGCCGTACTGACCGGCTCGTCGCAGATACAATGGACGCAAGGCGGCCCGTGGGACTGGTTCTTGGGAACGATTCCGGGATGTATAGGCGAGACTTCGACGCTCGCGATCCTGATCGGAGCCGTCATCCTGCTTTGGACCGGCGTGGCCAGCTGGCGGATCATGCTGAGCGTGTTCGCCGGCGGATACCTGACCGGCCTGCTGTTCAATCTGATCGGCCTGAATGCGTACATGAATATTCCGGCCTACTATCACCTGATTTTGGGCGGCTTCGCTTTCGGCGCCGTGTTCATGGCGACCGATCCGGTGACCGGGAGCCAGACCAACACCGGCAAATGGATTTACGGATTTCTGATCGGCGCGTTGGCCGTGCTGATCCGCGTCGTCAATCCGGGCTATCCGGAGGGTATGATGCTTTCGATCCTGTTCATGAACGCCGTCGCTCCGCTGATCGACTACTATGTCGTACAGGCCAATGTCCGTCGCCGGAACCGTCGTTTGAAACCCGCTAAATAACGTGCAACGCTATGAATAAGAACAGCAATACCTATATAATCGCCTACGCGGCGGTCATGGTCGTGATCGTCGCGGCGGTGCTCTCGTTCGCGGCTTTGTCGCTCAAGGGCGTACAGGCCGAGAACGCGAGGGTCGAGAAAATGGGGGATATTCTCCGCTCGATCGGCGAGGGCGGCGACGCCGATCTGGTAAAAGACAAGGCGGCCTACATCAACGAGCAGTATAAGAAATACATCGTCGACAGCTATGCCGTCAATGTCGAGGGCGACCGGGTCGAGGGAGCGAACGCGTTCGCCTTGCTGACGAACCTGAAGGCCGAATACGACAAGCCTGCCGCCGAGCGCAGCCTGCCCGTTTTCGTCAGCCGGAACGACGAAGGCGTCACGAGCTACGTGATTCCCGTTTGGGGAGCCGGTCTGTGGGGGCCTGTCTGGGGCTATGTCGCGCTGGCCGACAACTGGGATACCGTCAACGGAGTCGTCTTCGATCATAAGAGCGAGACTCCGGGGCTGGGCGCTGAGATTTCGACGGCCGCTTTTCAGGCTCAGTTCAAGGGCAAGCATATTCTCGAGAACGGCCGGGTCGTGGCCATACGGCTCGTTAAGGGCGGAGCGCCCGACGACGATCCGTATGCGGTCGATGCCGTCTCGGGCGGTACGCTGACGAGCGTAGGCGTGGAAAAAATGCTGAAAAATTGCTTGAGCGATTATGATGCTTATATCGAAAAGCAGCTCGGCGAGACGGCCGGGAACGAAGTGTCAACCAAAAATTCGGAAAGCCATGAGTAACCAAGAACGCGAGCCGCTTTTTTCGGCCAAAAACCTGAAGCTGCTGACCTCGCCTTTCGGACAGAATAATCCTATTACGGTGCAGATACTGGGCATTTGCTCGGCGCTCGCCGTAACGGCCAAGCTGAAGCCGGCTTTTGTCATGGCTTTGTCGGTGACGGTCGTAACCGCTTTTTCGAACCTGATCATATCGTTGATCCGCAAGGGTATTCCGTCGCGGATCCGCATCATCGTCCAGCTGGTCGTCGTCGCCTCGCTGGTGATTCTCGTGGACCAGGTGCTCAAGGCTTACGTCTACGACGTGAGCAAGCAGCTTTCGGTCTTCGTCGGGCTGATTATCACCAATTGCATCATCATGGGGCGTATCGAAGCGTTCGCGCTGGGTAACAAGCCGTGGCCTTCGTTTTTGGACGGTCTCGGGAACGGTATGGGATACGGACTGATTCTGATCATTCTCGGATTCGTCCGCGAGTTGCTCGGCTCGGGTACGCTGTGGGGCTATCCTGTGTTCGAGAAGATCGGGCTGTATCAGACCGGATACGTCAACAACGGCCTGATGATCCTGCCGCCGATGGCGCTGATTTGCGTCGGACTGATCATCTGGGTGCAGCGTAGCCGCAACCGTAATCTGATTGAGAAATAGTAAATCCGGCAGAACATGGAAAACATTATCAGCATATTCGTTCGGTCTATCTTCATAGACAACATGGTCTTCGCGTTCTTCTTCGGCATGTGTTCCTACATCGCCGTTTCGAAGAGCGTAAAAACGGCCCTCGGCCTCGGCGCCGCCGTTACGTTCGTGATGGTGATGACCGTGCCGCTGAACTACCTCCTGTATGAATTCGTACTCAAGGCAGGTGCCCTTTCGTGGGCCGGGCTGCCCGATGTGAACCTGGACTTCCTGACGTTTATCGTCTTTATCGCCACCATCGCCGCTTTCGTGCAGCTGGTGGAGATGGCCGTCGAGAAGTTCTCGCCGACGCTTTACAGCCAGCTGGGCATCTTCCTGCCGCTGATCGCCGTGAACTGCGCCATCATGGGCGGCTCGCTCTTCATGCAGCAGAAAGTCGATGCGCTGGAGCTTACGTCGCTCTGGCAGTCGATCGTCTACGGTCTGGGCTCCGGTCTGGGCTGGTGGCTGGCTATCGTGATGATGGCCGCGATCCGCGAGAAGACGACTTACTCGCAGATTCCTGCGGCGCTCAAGGGGCCGGGTATCGCCTTTATCATCACCGGCCTGATGGGTATCGCCTTCATGATCTTCTCCGGTATTCAGTTCTAACCTTAAAAGAGATTCGGAAAACATGGAATTGACTATTATAGTTGCAATCATTGCCTTTCTGGCTGTAACCCTCCTCTTGGTGGGGCTGCTTCTCTTCGCAAAGGCTAAACTGACCTCGTCGGGCGAAGTGACCATCGACATCAACGACGGCGAGAAGGTCATCACCGCCGAGAGCGGCTCGACGCTGCTTTCGACGCTGGCCAACAACAAGGTGTTCCTGCCTTCGGCCTGCGGCGGCGGCGGTTCGTGCGGCATGTGCAAATGTCAGGTGCTCGAAGGCGGCGGCGATATTCTGCCGACCGAAACCGGATTCATTTCGCGCAAGCTGGCCAAGGACCACTGGCGTCTGGGCTGTCAGGTCAAGGTGAAGGAAAACCTCAGGATCAAGGTGCCCGAAGCCGTGCTCGGTGTCAAGAAGTGGGAGTGTACGGTCGTCTCCAACCGCAACATTTCGACCTTCCTCAAGGAGTTCGTCGTGAAGCTGCCCGAAGGCGAGAACCTCAAGTTCCGCAGTGGCGGTTACATTCAGATCGACATCCCGAAGTACGACGCCATCAAGTTCTCGGACATGGACGTCGATGAGAAGTACCGCGCCGACTGGGACAAGTTCAAGATGTGGGATCTGGTTACGACCAACCCCGAAGACACGTTCCGCGCCTACTCGATGGCCAACCACCCGGCCGAGGGCAATATCATCATGCTCAACATCCGTATCGCCACTCCGCCGTTCGACAAGGCGACGGGCGGCTTCATGAAGGTCAATCCGGGTATCTGCTCGTCGTATGTCTTCTCGCGCAAGCCGGGCGACAAGATCACGATTTCGGGTCCTTACGGCGAGTTCTTCCTGCCGGACGACCTGCCCGATACGCAGGAGCTGATCTTCATCGGCGGCGGCGCCGGCATGGCGCCCATGCGCAGCCACCTGATGCACCTGTTCAAGACCGAGAAGACCAAGCGTCCCGTTTCGTTCTGGTACGGCGCGCGTGCGCTGAAGGAGGTTCCCTATCTCGACGAGTTCCACGCCATCGAGAAGGATTTCCCCAACTTCTCGTTCAATCTGGCGCTCGACCGTCCCGATCCCGAAGCGGACGCCGCAGGCGTGAAGTACACGCCGGGCTTCGTCCACAACGTGCTGTACGAGAATTACCTGAAGAACCATCAGGCGCCTGAGGACTGCATCTACCTCATGTGCGGACCTCCGATGATGATCGCTTCGGTGGTGAAGATGCTCGACAGTCTCGGCGTGCCGCCCGAAAATATCCTCTACGACAACTTCGGTTCGTAATCCGATTTGTCGGTATTCGAATCCCCGGACAGCTGTCCGGGGATTTTTTTGTGCTACGGAACGGTCCCTTTGCGGGGACGCCGTTTCGGGAATTTTCGTATATTTGTAGTAATAACCGATTTACCAACTTAAAACCAAATTCTATCGAAATGAACATTCCTTCCATTTTCTGGTTCATTCCCGCTGCCGCGGTTATCGCCCTGTTGCTGGCTTGGGCGTTTTACCGTGCGATGAAGCGCGAGGATGAAGGCACGCCGCGCATGCGCGAGATCGCCGGGCACGTGCGCCGGGGCGCCATGGCCTACCTGCGCCAGCAGTACAAGGTCGTCGCCATCGTATTCGTGGTGCTGGCGCTGTTTTTCGCCTATCTGGCCTACGGCGCCGGGGTGCAGAACCCGTGGGTGCCCTTCGCCTTCCTGACGGGCGGATTCTTTTCGGGACTGGCCGGCTATTTCGGCATGAAGACCGCGACCTACGCTTCGGCGCGTACGGCCAACGCCGCACGCCAGTCGCTCGACCGCGGCCTGAAGGTCGCCTTCCGCAGCGGCGCCGTGATGGGGCTCGTGGTCGTGGGGCTCGGGCTGCTGGACATCTCGTTCTGGTATGTTATCCTCGAACGCTTCGTGGAGGTGTCGGGGCCGCAGAAACTCGTGGTCATCACCACGACGATGCTGACCTTCGGCATGGGCGCCTCGACGCAGGCGCTCTTCGCCCGCGTCGGCGGCGGTATCTATACCAAGGCGGCCGACGTGGGCGCCGACCTCGTGGGCAAGGTCGAGGCGGGAATTCCCGAAGACGACCCGCGCAATCCCGCGACCATCGCCGACAATGTGGGCGACAACGTGGGCGACGTGGCCGGCATGGGCGCCGACCTTTACGAAAGCTACTGCGGCTCGATACTCGCCACCGCGGCTCTCGGAGCCGCCGCCTTCGCTTCGGCGGACGGGATGGCCATGCAGCTGCGCGCCGTGCTGGCGCCGATGCTGATCGCTGCCGTGGGCATCGTGCTTTCGATCATCGGCATCTTCCTCGTGCGCACCAAGGAGGGCGCCACGATGCGCGAACTGCTCCGTTCGCTGGGTGTGGGCGTCAATTTCAGTTCGCTGCTGATCGCCGGCGCGACGTTCGGCATCCTCTATCTGCTGGGAATCGAGAACTGGATCGGACTGTCGTTCTCGGTCATCACGGGACTCTTGGCCGGCATCATCATCGGGCAGGCCACCGAGTATTACACCTCGCACTCCTACGAGCCGACGCAGAAGATCGCCGGAAGCGCACAGACGGGACCCGCCACCGTGATTATCGCGGGTATCGGGTCGGGCATGATCTCGACGGCTGTTCCGGTCCTGACGATCGGCATGGCGATTATCCTCGCCTACCTTTGCGCCATCGGCTTCGACATGGAGCATATCATGTCTGCGCAGAGCATGTCGCTGGGCCTTTACGGCATCGGCATCGCCGCGGTCGGCATGCTCTCGACGCTGGGCATCACCCTCGCCACGGACGCTTACGGCCCGATCGCCGACAATGCCGGCGGCAATGCCGAGATGAGCGGGCTGGGACCCGAAGTGCGCAAACGCACCGATGCGCTCGACGCGCTGGGCAACACGACGGCCGCCACGGGCAAGGGCTTCGCCATCGGTTCGGCCGCGCTGACGGCCCTTGCGCTGCTGGCCTCCTATATCGAAGAGATACGCATCGGACTGCTGCACAACGGCGTGACGGCCCTCGACCTGCCCAACGGCACGACGCAGCTGGTCGAGAAGGCTTCGCTCCTCGATTTTATGGAGTATTACCACGTGTCGCTGATGAATCCGACGGTGCTGATCGGCGTGTTTGTCGGCGCGATGATGTCGTTCCTGTTCTGCGGCCTGACGATGAACGCCGTGGGGCGTGCGGCCCAGAGCATGGTGAACGAGGTGCGCCGCCAGTTCCGCGAGATCAAGGGCATCCTTACGGGCGAGGGCACTCCCGACTATGCCCGGTGCGTCGAGATTTCGACGCGCGGCGCCCAGCGCGAGATGCTGCTGCCGAGTCTGCTGGCTATCGCCGTGCCGGTTGTCGTCGGCTTGGTGTTCGGCGTGGGCCGACTGCTGCCGAACCCGTTGGTACGTGGCGTCTCCGCCGTGATCGTCGAGTTCTGCCGTGCGGTTCCCGTGCTGCTGCTCATGATCTTCTTCTGGCGATGGTTCGCGTTCGCGGGCCTGCCCAGCCCGTCCTATTGGGCCGTGGTGCTGGCCTTGGTGCTGTACAACGGTTCGGTGGTCGCCGAACTGGTGCGCTCCGGCGTCGGCAATCTGCCGGGCGGCCAGCGTGAGGCCTCGCTCGCTTTGGGCCTGACCGAAACGCAGTCGCTGATGGAGATCGAGGTGCCGCAGGCCGTCTACGCCATGCTGCCGGCCGCCGTCACCCAGCTGGTCGTGGTGTTGAAGGACACCGCCCTAGGCTCGATCATCATGTATACCGACCTGCTGCAGGAATCGCGCCGACTCGGCTCGATGTACTTCAACATCCTGCAGACGCTGGTCATGGCCGCGGTGATTTACTTCATCGCCTGCTGGCTGTTGTCGAGGCTCGCCGAATGGCTGCCCTCGCGCATGCAGCAGCCGCCGAACCCGAGCCGCTGGCGCCGATCGCCGCCGGCGACCCGTCCAATGTCAACCAGATCGCTGTGGCCAAGGAGGTCGAAGAGCTGCCGCTGGGCGGTACGCCGCGCAAATACCATGTGCATCACCGTGGCACCAACGCCTCGATTCGCAACTGGCGGCGCACCCGCTACGAACAGGGATATGACGCCACCCAGCCCGAGTCACAGGTTGACCCGGAAACCGGCGAATTCCAGGAGTCTCAAAAGCCTGAGGACAAGCCAGAGGCCTGACAGTCAGCTCAATCGCCGCTAAGCCGGCACGAAGAATTTACTGAGTGTTTGACTGGGCTCCGGCTACGTAGCCTTCACGGAGGATAGGTTGGAACATATGAAGATGTTCCGGCACCTATCCTCCGTTTTTGCTATTGCGACCATTGCGCCGCTGGCGTTGGCGGCCACGCTAGCCGCGACGCCTGCAATCGCACAGGCCGACCAGCTGCCCAACCCGGATTGGGTGGCATTGCTCTCCGACTACGAAAAGAACTATTGGCAGGCCCCCACCGATGCCGAACACGGTGGCAAGGTGCTCGACGCCGATACAATGAAACTCGACGAAGATTTGGCCGTGGCCATTAACCACAAAGCCGCCGAAAATCTCGATAAGGATGGCCTGAACGCCCAACGCAAGCGTGCGCTCGTCGACTCCGATCTGCAAGCCGAGGAAGCCATGCCGGACGCGCTCGGTCCGGTGCTTGGCAAATATATGAGCGAAGGGCTCAAATCCGGGAAACTCAACGCCGTCGCCGATATCTTCTCCTTTAACGTGGCCTCCACCTACGCCTCAAAACGTGCGGCCATGCATCCGCGCCCCTATCTGAACCGTGCGGAAAGCAGCTACGGCGGCACTAACGATCTCGCCGGACTGCCCGCCACGCTTGACATCAAGCAATCACCCTCATGGCTCGAACACGTGCCCGGCTACTCGAACTTGCAGAAAAACAGTTCCTACCCCTCCGGCCACACTACCGGCGCCTATTCGTGGGGTATCGCGCTGGCCGGCATGATTCCCGAACTCGCGCCGCAAATCATGGCCCGCACTTCGGAGGCCGGCAACAACCGCATCGTGCTCGGC
>ERZ857785.1552-NODE-1552-length-24290-cov-4.451537_pt1 | contig 24290 bp, 19 predicted proteins | sample MGYA00519763_ERZ857785 | MGnify/ENA primary metagenome ERZ857785 (study PRJEB31778, sample SAMEA3449365) | human gut metagenome | biome: human gut; feature: human-associated habitat; material: faeces | place: United Kingdom | collected 2010/2012 ...
CATTGTATCGATGAACTTACCAATCATAGAGTGCTCACTTGTACCGATCAGATACAGATCCTCACCCTCAATCTTATACATCATGGCATCCATCTCAGCGAAACTCATAACACCGGTTACAACGTTGCTGCGGATCATGAAAGGTGGTACACAGTAAGTAAATCCACGGTCAATCATGAAATCTCTTGCATAGCTGATAACGGCTGAATGCAGTCTTGCAATGTCGCCCATCAGATAGTAGAAACCATTTCCGGCTACCTTTCTTGCACTGTCAAGATCAATACCGTTCAGCTTCTCCATGATGTCTGTATGATAAGGAACTTCAAAATCTGGAACAACTGGCTCGCCAAAACGCTCCAGCTCTACATTCTCAGAATCATCTTTACCGATTGGAACAGTCGGATCAATGATGTTCGGAATGACCATCATTTTCTTCTTTAACTCTTCACGCACCTGTGGCTCCTGCTTCTCCAGCTCTGCCAGACGGGCTGCGTTCTTTGCAACTTCCTTCTTAACTTCTTCTGCCTCTTCCTTCTTGCCCTGTCCCATCAATGCACCAATCTGCTTGGAAATACTGTTACGGTTTGCACGTAATGCATCTGCTTCCTGCTGTGCACTTCTTGCCTGCTCATCTAACTCAATTACCTCGTCTACCAATGGCAATTTGTGATCCTGGAATTTCTTCTTAATGTTCTCTTTTACGATGTCCGGATTTTCCCGTAAGAATTTTAAATCAATCATCTTTGTTCTCCTTCTTTGATATCATGTGCTTTTTTTGAAAATTTTATAGGATTGATTCGTAAGCATGCGATTTTTCTCGCTACTCGCGTAAAAAATGCCTTCCATCCCATGCATTTTCATACATGGGACGAAAGGCTTATCTACCGTTCCGCGTTGCCACCCATTTTGCCGCATCTCTTTTTACGTCTTCTCTTCTTTGCCTGCGACCACTTCATTGCGTATCATAAGGGGTACGAACCCGTGGCTTTCACCACCAGCCTCCGAAAGTGGACCAATTGCTTCCTAATACCGGCTCACACCAGCCGCCAGCTCTCTGAATTATTCCGTCAATCTTAGCTTTCGTCAAACGCTGTTTTTACTCTGTTCCCTATTATAGCGCGGGGAGTGAATTTACGCAAGGGGATTCTACAATCCTCTGATTATATTTAAGTAATCCTGGCGTTGGTCAACAACAGCATAGATTATAACTCTTTTATTTTCTTCATTTATCTTATAGAAAACCAGATTTTTTTCCAATATCAACACCCGATACCCTTGTCTTTTCAATACCAGATAATGCGTTTCTCCCCCCTTTAATGGATGAACTGCCAAATCAAGAATATTCTGTTCCAGTTCTTCTAATTTTTCCAGTGCAACCTTATTACCAAAATTTTCGGCTATATACAATACGATTTTTCTAATCTGCACATCTGCCATTTCTGTACGAACAACTTCATATTTCAATAATTCTATTCCTCCCCAAGCATTTGTCTTAAATCATCAAATGTTTCACGAACCGGTGCTACTCTACCATTCTTTACATCATCTTCCGCTTCTGTAAGAATTTCCAAAAGTTCTATTCTTGACTTCATTCTTTTATATTCCTCATACGAAAGAGAGACTGTATCACCACGACCGTTTACTGTGATTATAACCGCTTCATTTTCTTCTCTGCATTGTTTTGAAATTTCACTATAATGATTTCTTAAATCTGCAGATGGTCGTATTGTTTCCTGTAATGCATGCATAAAAAACACCTCCGCCTATATTATAGTCACATCATATCATAATTTGACTATGTTATCAAGTTTTCCATTCGTAAACCCATCGTAAACCATCGTAAAACCATAAAACCCATAACAAAATTCGGAAGGGATTTTTGTTACTTTTTACTATATCCATGTTCATTTCTGGAAAAAGAATGTGCCTTGGCACATTCACGGTCTAAGCGATTTTTCTTTTAAGAAAATTTTTGCAGTTCTTTATATCCAAAATACTGTGTTACTGAAAATCATGATGAATTAAAATGCTAGTCAATAACTGTAACATCTCCATCCCATATATATTTATTTTCACCAGATTCATTCTTAACTCTATAATAAATGGAATCTTCTTCCGAATTTTCATAAACTTCGTAAACATTAAATTCTGTTCCATAATCATATAGCATAATTTCACCATACGCAAAATCTGTAGGTTTTTCCGAAATATATGCTCCATTTTCACTTGTAACCTTCACCCGAAACAGCACCGGCTCCTCTGTTTCTGTCTCCGTCACTGACTCGGTCTCTGTCACGATCTCATTTTCTACCTTTGCCTCCGTTGCTGTCTCGCTCTCTGTCTCAGTTGTGACAACTGCTTCGGTCACTTCTGTGGCAGCTGGATTTGCCTGCTCTTTCGTGCTGCCACAGGCTGTAACTGATATTGCCATAAGTATCGTTAATACTCCTGTCATAACTTTTTCCGCTATTGCTGTTGAAATCTTTCTGTTTTTCATAAATGTCTGCCTTTCCTGTTTATCTTCCTTTTCTCATTTGAACTGTTCTCTATCTTAGTACATATATTTACTAAAATCAATAGTAAACATCTTTATTATGATAAATTAAAAAAGTCCTCTGCAAGACATATTATTTTTAGGATATATTCTGGATTTTTTGAGAATTATATAAATTTATTTTTGAAAAATTCCGGATTTATTTTCAGATTTGGAGATTATATGGATTATATACAGCGAATGCGTAATTTACGCGAAGACCATGACAAAACCCAGCAGGAAATTGCCGACGTTCTCGGAACTTCCCAGACCATGTACGCCCGCTATGAGCGTGGTGCTAATGAGCTTCCTATCCGCCATCTTCTGAAGCTCTGCCATTACTATCAGGTTTCTTCCGATTATTTTCTTGGTCTTTCTGATATAAAAACAGCTCATTTACGCCATAAAAATGCAACATAAAAGAGAGGAAATTTCATCTTCTGAATTTTCCTCTCTTTTTTACATCTTGTCCTATAGGTCTACATTTTTCTATTTTTAGGGTTATAGGACAAAACGTGTTGATGGCTAATCCCATTCTGTAAAAGATTTATCCATCTTATGGAGGTCACTCCACACAATGGCATCACCCCAAAGTGAAAGACTCTTTTCCAACCGGGATTTATCATTCATCCTTTGATATATTGCTGCAATACTTCTATCTGTAGGCATAATTTTTATTATTTCAGACAATGAAAGCGGTTCTGGAGAGTGCATATAACACCACCAGTAAACCGCTTTTATTCGTCTTTCTATAGAAAGTCCTCTATGATTTCTCAACATTTCTCTGAGTCTTGAGTTGATTCCGCCTTCAATTCTGTTATTCGTAGATGGTGCAATGAAATCATTTATAAATTCCTTATCCAAGTATGTAAACAGTGTGTTTTCTTTGATAAGTTTAAGAAGGGATCTCTCTGCTTTAAGCAGTCTCTCATGAGTTGGTCTTTTATTACCATGCTCATCTACCGTCATTTCACTAAGAAATTCCTGATACTTCTTTATCCACTCAGTGAAACGAGTTACCCATGTTTCTGCCTCTTGTTTCTCTTTTATTTTAAGTAAATCTTTAGCCAGACAATAAAGCTCTACTCCAGCTAATGTATTAGGTTTGGACGTTGTATAACGTTTTATCTGGCAGAATACATGAAATATACATCTTTGATGTTTTGCTATTGGCCATACTTTTTTCAGTGCTTTTGCAAATCCTGTTCCACCATCTGATACAACCATTCTTGGCTCAGCTATACGCTTCATTAAAGCAATCCAGGCACCTGCATGTTCATATCGGCATAAATACCATCCAAGTACATTTTTCTCATCGCAGCAGATTAGCACACAGGCCTTTCGGCCAAGATAAATTCCATCAAGAAAAAGAACATCTTTGGTTTCTTCTATTTTCGGTGGCATCGGCCATATATCCCAAAATCTTGCTGTCTTTCTTCTAAATGTTCTTCCTTCTCCTGGCATTATTGATTGAGTTTCTTTTCCAAACAACCAATCTAAGAAGATTTGTAACTCCTTTGAATCATTATCTATTTTATGTGTTAACGAAGTTTTGCATTTCTTGCATAGCCAGCGTTGTGTTCCCGCTTTTGTTTTTCCTGCTTTAACACATTTGTTTCCACAAATAGGACAATTTATCTGATTCATTTAATCTTCCTCCATGGTTTTCTATTTCAAGAAAGATTAAACTCTGTTTTGCCCTTTATTTTCAAGGGTTAGAGCATTTTTTATCAACACGTTTTGTCCACCCTCAAAGTTCTTTGAAAAAAGATTAAACCGCCTTCAGCCCTTTATTTTCAAGGCTTGAAAGCGGTTTTCATCAACACATTTTGTCCTATAACTCTATTTTTACTCGTGACGCAATGCCTCGATTGGGTCTAAGTTTGCTGCCTTATAGGATGGCAGAAGACCGAAAATAATTCCGATAATCATGGAGAATACCACGCCGCCTACGGCTGCCGGTGCACTGATGGCAACCGGTGTGGTACTAAGTTTCGAGATAATCTCAGCTAATATGATTCCCACCAGAACTCCAATCAATCCGCCTAAACTGGTAAGTACTGCTGCCTCGGTTAAGAACTGTCCTAAGATAACAGACTTTCTTGCTCCGATTGCTTTCTTCAGACCAATCTCACTGGTACGCTCCGTTACGGATACCAGCATAATATTCATTACACCGATACCGCCAACCAGAAGGGAAATTCCGGCAATCCAGATTAACATGGTATTGGTGGACTGGCTCAACTGCTGAATTTGTTTTGCCTGCTCCAGTAAGTCTTCGGATTTGTACTTAATGGTATCATCCGATGTTGCAAGATAGCCATTTAAAATATCGGCACTCTTCTTTCCTGCATTGGTCATATCGCTGGTGCTCTTTGCTTTAATGAGAACCTGCTGTGGTTCGTCATAACGATAGATAATCGGCCAGGTTACAGATGGTACATAAATCTTACCACTGCTGTCCTGGGAATAAGTATAATAATCATCAATGGAATTGATAACCGGCTCGAACTGCTCGCTCTTGGTTGCAATTCCTACAACAATATATGGCTGCTGCTTAATCTCAATGGTCTTTCCAATTGGATTCTCACCCTGAAATAATGCTTCTGCAGAATCTTCATCTAAGATTGCGACCTTTGCAAAATCACTGTAGTCCTCTTCGGTAAAGCAGCGTCCGCTCTTCATAATCATTCCCGCAGTATTAAAATAGCCATTGTCTACTCCCATAATATAACCGCCGGAAAGAGAAGTATTTTTATAGTATGCTCCATCATAATCCTGTCTGGAAAGGAATAAAGATGCATCCTCTACTTCATCCAGATCTTTAATCTGCTCCAGTGCTTCATTTGTAATTACCGGAATTCCACCCGGTACACTTCCATAGGAAAAATCCATGGAATAATCTCCCTGATACAACTGCACTGTAACATTGTTATCACCTGCGCCAATCAGGTTCTGCTCAATCTGTTCATTCGTTCCTTTAATCGTAGATACAATTGCAATAATCGCTGCAATACCAATAATAATACCCAGCATAGTTAAGAAGGAACGCATCTTGTGTGACCAGATACCCTGAAAAGATAATCTTAAATTTTCTAACATGTTCGTCCCTCCTACTAATACATTACAGTTCCGGAATCTTCATCCTTATTGGTTTTGACTCCTTCTTTTGCTGTCTTACCATATGGAAAAGCAAGATAATCATCCATTGTAACTCCGGATTTAATTTCTACTGCATATCCATATATGGTCTTTCCTGTCTTCACATACTGTTTTACAAGATGACCAGTTTCATCATCCTTCATGACATAGCTCTTACCATCTTCCTTACGCACATATGCTTTATCCAGATAAATCTTATCGGAAGAATCTTCATCTCCACCAAGATTAATGGAAAGACTTAAGTTGTCTCCATTGCTAAGTCCAGTGCTGTCTTCAATATATGCGGTATAGCCATAATAGGATGCATTCGGATTGCCATTGCCATAATAATAGCCATTGGAATCCTCCGGGTAATCATTAATCTCTGTTATTGTTGCATCAAATACCATTCCGGTGCTCCAGGAGGTTGCTGTAACACTCTGTCCGACTTTCACCTGTTCCAATGCAAGCTCATTTAGAGTTCCTTTTACATATAGACCATCTGAACCGGAAAGTGTCAAAAATGCACTTCCATCATTTGGAAGATTATCCGGATCTCCTGCTTTCTTTACGGTACCATTAAACTCAGCATAAACCATTCCATCTTCTGACTGGCTTTCCATCTGTTTCAACGCAAGCTCCGCTTTTCTTTTATCCAGATCAAGCTTAGTCAGTTCTTTTTCTTTATCCGCAATCTCTTTTGCCAGTTCATCTGCCGTATATCCGCTCTGCTGGTTATCATCCGGTACAGATGGTGTATCCGGTACAACCGGTTCGACCGGGGTATCCGGGACATCCGGCTCATTAATTACTTTACTTCCATCAATAACATACCATTTTGCATCCGGGTCTGCTTCCTCTAAAGCTGCACCGACTTTTGTCCATGCACTGATTAAGGTTCCGGCTACGGTATTTCCGTCATGAATTTCAAATACCGCAACCTTCCCCTCACTTTTCAATGTATTCAGATAGCTTCCATAGACATATGCTTCCTTTGTACATAAGAAGCGGTATGGATTCTCCTGGCTTCCATCTCCGGTATATGGCTGCGCCGTTGTTGAAATATAATTATAGGCATCTCCGTTCTTCTCTTCTACCGTATCCGGTGTGGTTACAGAAGTATCCGTAGATGGTGTTTCCGGTGCTGGTGGTGCCACACTGTCTGTAGACGGTGCACTTGTTGTGGCATTGCTGATTGGCTTGGTATTTTTAAGCTTTTCCAATTCCTTCTGTGCTACAGCACTATTATTTTCGATTGTCTGGATGTCTAATTTCTTCATCTCAATTGCCAGGTCAATATTGGTCATATCATATTGTAACAGCGGGTCACCTTCGGATACTTCCTGTCCTTCTGTTACAAACACTTTCTGAATGGTCTGCTCTGTGCTGACATAAACATCCTGCTGCTGTCCATTGGTCACGGTTCCGTCACTTTCCATGCTGTCACCCCAGGAACCAGTATTTAACATGGATACTGACTGTACCTCTGCTACCAGCTTACTATTCTGGTATGCCCGGTATCCTACTACTCCTCCGGTGATTCCACCTCCGGCTAAAACTACGATTAGAATTGCAATTACAACTTTCTTTTTCATGCCTTGCCCTCCTCATCGTCTGTAAATATTTCTCCGTCTACTATATGGAGGATTCTCTTTGCCTGTTTTGCAATGTTAATATCGTGGGTAATCATGACAATGGTAACGCCCTCATCATTCAGGCTCTGGAACAATTCCATAATCTGTTTACCGGATTTCTGGTCCAATGCTCCGGTCGGCTCGTCTGCCAGTAAAATCTTCGGATTATTTACCATGGCACGGGCAATTGCTACTCTCTGCTTCTGTCCACCAGAAAGCTGTGTCGGACGGAACCCGGAACGGTCTCCTAATCCTACACGCTCCAATGCCTTCTGTGCTCTTTCTTTCCGTTCTTTCTTCTTTACACCGGCATAGCTCAGTGGAAGTGATACGTTATCCAGTGCACTTTCCCTTGGCATCAGCTGAAAACTCTGAAATACAAATCCAATACTGTTCAGTCGGACAGCAGACATCTCGCGGTCTTTTAAGTTTAAGACATCCTTTCCCGCCAGTTCATAGGTTCCGGAAGTCGGTCTGTCCAGACACCCGATAATATTCATCAATGTTGTCTTCCCGGAACCGGACGGTCCCATGATAGCAACATATTCTCCTTCTTCTACCTGTAAAGATACATCCTTCAATACCGGAACTACCAGTTTATCCTGATTGTAATCTTTATAGATATGCTGCAGATTCAGAATCATTCAACCACCTCCGAATCTGTCGCACCTGACTCGCCGCTATCTGTAAATTCAGTTCCGGCTTCATCATACATTCCTTCGTCCATGTATTCGGTTCCGTCAGTATTATACATGCCTTCATCCATAGATTCAGTTCCGTATTCATCATACATTCCTTCGTCCATACCGGAATCATCTGTAGATTCCTGATTATATAACGGAGAAGAATAATCTACTTCTTCCATATTGGTAACTGCTGTTACACCCTCATACAGTCCCTGCATCGGGAATGCAATCAGGTCATCTTCAGAAAGTCCGGATTTAATCTCATATTCATCGAGATTCTCATCATACTCGCCTAATTCTACCTTGCGTTTTTCCAGTCTGTTCTTCTTGTCTGCTGCCCATACATATGGGTCTCCATCATCCTGCACAATATAATAGCCGTACAGCCAGACTCCTTCCTTTTCTTCAACCTCGCCCTGTCCGTAATCCGGCTCTATATATAAATGCTGTCCTAACATCAGTCCGTCTGTACTGTCCAAAGTAACATAGAATGAATACTTAGACGCAGAATCTCCAGAACTGCCTCCATCATACATATAAGAAGAATTACTGTCCGTCTGAGTGCTTTCAGTATCAATCTTGGAAATACTTCCTGTCCAGGTCTGCGTCTCATCTAATCTGGAACGTAAAATAACCTGTGTTCCCTCTGAAATTGTTCCTACAGAAGTCTCATCAATCGTTCCTTTTACACGGTACTCGCCTGTCGCTAATATTTTCATATATGCTGCAGTATTTCCATTGGGATCCACCCCGTTTTCATTGATTTCTTTTACAACACCAGCCATCTTACTGGTTACTTCTGAGTTGTCGATGGATTTCTGGTATTTGTCAATCTCTGCCTGTTTGCTTTTCTTGTTGTATTCTGACTGCTTAATGGAAGTCTGCAGTGTCTGAATCTGTGTGGTATATTCAAACTGCTGGTCTTCCGGTGCGCTTGCTTTTTCTTTCTGCAATTCTGCAATCTGTGCATTTGAATTGGAAATGTCATTTGCAATGCCTTCCATCTCAAGCTTTGCCTGGTCTATCTGCATCTGCAGTTCTTCTGTATCATAAGAAAATAATACGGTTCCCTCTTCTACTTCATCACCAACAGAAACGTATACTTCCTTTACTTTACGTTCGGAATCCTTATTTATCTCTAAGGTCTCCTGTGGTTCTACCACACCACTGTAACGATTATTGATTCCTGCTGACTGGTTCATAATTGCAGATACTTTTTCTACATATACCTTGTCTGCAGAATTTCCACCGCTGCTTCTTCCCTTTAGGAAATAGAATCCTACTCCGGCTGCAACTACTGCCGCTGCAATAACTCCAATAATAATGCCTACCTTCTTTTTGCTCATCTGTCTCCTCCTGAATAATTCCTTTTTCCTGCCTTTTACCTGTAGAAACTGCCGTTGGCAGCTTTTTATGGATGCCTGACTTCGAAAAAAATAGCCGTAAAGCTTTCATACTTTACGACTATTTTATCATTTTCTTATTCGAAATACAGCGTGGATAATTCCTAAGATTTCTTAAGAAATCATTAATTTCCCGACAAAAATTTTTACGATTTATTTCAGAGGATATTTTGCAGTTAATTCTGCTACAATTGCTCTTGCTTTCTCAGAAGCTGCCTCGCCCTCTTTAATCATCATGGCAATTGCCTCTGCAATCTTGTCCATATCTTCTGTATTCATGCCTCTTGATGTAACAGCTGCAGTACCAAGACGAACGCCACTGGTTACGAATGGAGACTTCGGATCATTCGGAATGGTATTCTTATTACATGTGATGTTTACAGCATCTAATAATTTTTCTACTGCCTTACCTGTCAAATCATAATTAGTAAGGTCTACTAACATCAGATGGTTGTCAGTTCCGCCGGATACAATCTTGATATCACGGCTTAATAATCCCTTGCAAAGTGCCTGGGCATTATCAATAATACCCTGCTGATATACCTTGAATTCCGGCTGTAACGCTTCTTTTAAGCAGACTGCCTTTGCTGCAATGACATGCATTAAAGGTCCACCCTGGATTCCCGGAAATACAGCCTTATTAAAGTTATATTTATCTGCTGCTTCCTGATTGCAGAGAATCATTCCGCCTCTTGGTCCTCTTAAGGTCTTATGGGTTGTTGTTGTTACAACATCTGCATATGGGATTGGGCTTGGATGAAGTCCTGCTGCAACAAGTCCTGCGATATGTGCCATATCAACCATAAGAACTGCACCACAGGCATCTGCAATTTCACGGAATTTCTTGAAATCAATGGTTCTTGCATATGCGGATGCACCTGCAATAATCATCTTTGGCTTACATTCCATTGCAATCTGCATAACATTGTCATAGTCAATGAAGCCTTCATCATTTACACCATAAGGCACAATATGGAAATATGTTCCGGAGAAGTTTACCGGACTTCCGTGTGTTAAATGTCCACCATGGTCTAAGTTCATTCCCATTACGGTATCACCCGGTTTTAAAATAGCAAACTGTACAGCCATGTTTGCCTGTGCACCGGAATGTGGCTGTACATTTACATAGTCACAGCCAAACAGCTCTTTTGCTCTCTCAATTGCCAGGTTCTCTACAATATCAACGCAGTCACATCCGCCGTAATATCTCTTTCCCGGATAGCCTTCTGCATATTTATTAGTCATTACACTACCCATTGCTGACATTACTGCCGGGCTTACCCAGTTCTCAGATGCAATCAGCTCAATGTGGCTGTTCTGACGGTCAAATTCTTTGGTAATGGCATCTGCAACTTCCATGTCCACTGCCTGAATATCTTCTAATGTATACATGTTTCTTCTCCTTCTCTATGTGATTTACTTTGAGTATCATTATAAGTGATAGCCTGATTCAACGCAACAGTATTTTTACGCATTACCGTAAAAAAGTGCATTTTCAGATATCTTTTCCATTTCCCTTTTCTAGGTGTCGTGTTTCATATTATACTGCCACTTAAATATGGCAGTTCCAATGATTACAATATAGCCTGCAACACTGAGGGCATCCGGTATCTGGTCCAGGAACAGAATGCCAAGAAGTGCCGCAAAGATAATCTGGGTGTAATCAAAAACAGATATCTCTTTTGCCGGTGCTTTCGTATATGCTGTGGTAATGCAGATTTGTCCGCCTGCTGCACATACGCCTGCCAGCATAAGGCAGACAAACTGTGTCATGCTCATAGGCTTATATCCGATGATAAAAAACGGCAATGTGACAACACAGGAAAAGAGCGAAAAACAAAGGACGATAACAGGTCCCTTCACTCCCATTTTTCCCAATTTACGCACATAGGTATAAGCAATTCCTGCCCCCAGTCCGCCCAGTGCTCCAATCAGTCCGTAGACAAACTGTATATCAAAGGATGGCTTAATGACAAGCAGTGCTCCGGTAAATGCCAGCACGACTGCTCCCCATTCTACTTTATTTGCCTTTTCCTTTAAGATAAAGGTTGACATAATAATTGCAAAGAAAGGCGATAACTTATTTAACATATTGGCATCTGCAATATTCAGCCGGTCAATGGCATAGAAATTACAGATTAATCCTACCGTTCCGCAGAAGCTTCGCATGAAGAGTCCACCCCAGCTTTTCTTTGGTGCATAGAATGGCTCTTTTGCCCGGATGAGCAGAAAAGCTGCCACAACGGCAGCTACTGCATTTCGGAAAAAAGCCTTTTCCATCGTAGGCAGATCTCCTGACAGCCGGACAAAAAATGTCATCAGTGCAAAGAAGAAGCCTGCTCCTATAATAAATAAAATTCCCTGTCTTTTTTCCTGTTTCATATGATTCTTTCTATTCTGCAAGCAGTTTTTCTACGCTTGCAAGTTTGACGCAAAGTACAAAAATTTTAGTTGCTGTCTCAAGTTCTTCCATAGTCGGGAAGCTTGGTGCAATACGGATAACAGAATCCTCCGGGTCTTTTCCATAAGGGAAAGGTGCTCCTGCCGGTGTCAAAACAACGCCTGCTTCTTTTGCTTTGGCAACAACACTCTTTGCACATCCCGGTAAAGTATTAAAGCAGATGAAGTATCCACCCTTCGGGCTAATCCAGGAACCGATTCCAAGCTCGCCTAATTCATCCTGCAATGTTCTTTCTACCATTTCAAACTTCGGACGCATAATTGCTGCCTGTTTCATCATATGTGCATTGATTCCGTCAATATTTTTGAAATAACGTACATGACGAAGCTGATTAATCTTATCATGTCCGATGGTCTGCATCGTAAACTGTTTTTCAATGAAGTCAAGGTTTGCCTTGGAAGTTACGATTGCTGCAATACCGCTTCCCGGGAAGCTTACCTTTGATGTAGAGCAGAATTCATATACCATATCCGGGTTGCCGGCTTTCTCACATTCGCTGATGATATCTAAAAGGTCATCCTGCTCATCTTCATAGAGATGATGTACTACATAGGCATTGTCCCAGTAAATACGGAAGTCTTCTGCTGCCGGCTTTAATGCTGCCATACGGCGGACAGTTTCATCGGAATAAGTGATTCCCTGAGGATTGGAATATTTTGGTACACACCAGATTCCTTTAATGGAATCATCGCTGCTTACCAGACGCTCTACCATATCCATATCCGGTCCTTCGGAAGTCATCGGTACATTTACCATTTCTACACCGAAAAATTCTGTTACTCCGAAATGACGGTCATAACCCGGTACCGGACATAAGAATTTTACTTTATCCAGTTTGCACCATGGTGTACTTCCCATGACACCGTGGGTAAAGGAACGGGATACGGTATCGTACATAACATTTAAGCTGGAATTACCGTATACAAAGACATGGTCCGGTGTGCTTCCTACCATATCTGCGATTAATTTTCTTGCTTCCGGAATTCCTTTTAATTCTCCATAATTTCTACAATCTGTACCATCTTCTGCAATTAATTCACTGCTGCTGTTTAATACATCCAGCATCGGCATGACAAGGTCGAGCTGGGTTGCTGCCGGCTTTCCTCTTGCCATATTTAAAGAAAGACCCATTCCCTTGTATTTTGCATATTCTTTTTCAAGACCTTCCTTTACCTTATACAATTCTTCTTTTGACATTTCCTGATAAGACTGCATCTTATTCCTTCCTCCTGTATCATTCATCATTTTCTTTTAACCAGTGAAGCCACTGGGCGATTTCTTTTTCTTTTCCATTGTCGGTCGGCTCGTAAAATACCGAATCCGTCAGCCCATCCGGAAGATACTGCTGTCTGACATAGTGGTGCGGGTAATCATGGGAATAAAGATAACCCAGACCATGTCCTAATTTTCCGGCGGATTTGTAATGTGCATCCTTTAAGTGATTTGGTATCGGTGCCGTTTTGGTATGTTCTACCACATCCATCGCGCGATTCAGTCCCATATAGGATGCATTACTCTTTGGGGCACTTGCCACATAGGCAACTGCTTCTGCAAGAATAATCTGTGCCTCCGGCATACCGATGCGTTCTACTGCCTGTGCTGCGGAAACCGCTACATTCAATGCCATCGGGTCTGCTGTACCAACATCCTCTGCCGCGCTGATCATGATTCTTCTTGCGATGAAACGGATATCTTCTCCTGCATATAACATTCTTGCGAGGTAATAAAGGGCTGCATCCGGGTCTGTTCCACGGATACTTTTGATAAATGCAGAAATCGTATCATAATGATTATCGCCTGCCTTATCATATTTCACTACACGCTTCTGGATACATTCCTGTGCCACATCGATTGTAATATGGATAAGTCCGTCTTCGCTTCGTGGTGTGGTTAAGATTCCAAGTTCAATGGCGGTAAGAGCTGCCCTTGCATCTCCATTGGCAACATCTGCCATGAATTCCAGTGCATCCTCATTGATAACTGCCTGATATGCAGCCATTCCCTTTTCCTTATCGGTAACTGCCCGCACCAAAAGCTTCTTAATATCTTCTTTTTCCAGCGCATGCAGCTCGAAAATAATGGAACGGGATAACAAAGCTCCATTGACTTCAAAATATGGATTTTCCGTCGTGGCACCAATCAGGATAATCGTTCCGTCTTCTACAAATGGCAGAAGGTAGTCCTGCTGTCCTTTGTTAAAACGATGAATCTCGTCGATGAAAAGAATCGTTTTCTTTCCATACATTCCCTGATTGTTCTTTGCCTGCTGCACCACTTCCTCCATGTCCTTCTTTCCTGCAGATGTGGCATTCATCTGAAGAAATTCAGCACTGGTGGTATTGGCAATCACTTTTGCCAGTGTGGTCTTTCCGGTTCCCGGCGGTCCATAGAAAAGAATGGAACTTAACTTATCTGCCTTGATGGCACGATACAGTAGCTTGTCCTTTCCGATAATATGTTCCTGCCCGACTACTTCGTCTAAGGTCGTGGGACGAAGTCTTGCCGCAAGGGGAGACTCTTTTTCCATATTCTGTTCCCGCATGTAATCAAATAAATCCATTTTTGCTCCTTGCATAATTTCAAAACGAATCTTGCATTTTTACTCTTATTTTTCTTCATTTTTATACTTTTTTGGTTTCAAAATGACATTTGAGCTTTAAAATAATTCATTTCATCCTAAGATACCATACCTTAATTTTTGTCTTTTGACAAGTCTATTCTGGTATTTTTTCTCGATTTTCCAGTGAAAACACACCAAAAATCCATTGAAACATTCTTTTTTTCTCAAGGTAACTCAAATATCAACTTATCTACCGTTACAAATTCATAACCCTGTGCCTGCAGCCGGTCAATAATCTCAAAGGCTGCCAGCATACTGCTGTCATAACCGTCATGTAATAAAATAATATCACCATCTTTGACATCCGTCATTACTTTATCGACGACTTTTTCCTTATTCTGCACCTCCCAGTCCCTTGGGTCTACATCCCAGAGCACCTCTATCATATTCATCTGACAGTCCAGATTCTTCTGGGTGCTTCCGAAAGGAGAACGCAAAAACTGCGGATATTCCCCGGTTATCTGATAAATGGCATCATTGGTCTTTCGAATCTGCTCACAGGCATCTTCCTTCGATAAGATGCCAAGGTTCACATGGGTATAGGAATGATTTCCTATGATATGCCCGTCATCCTGAATCTTCTTTATCAAATCCGGATATGCCTCTGCTTTCTCTCCTATCACAAAAAAGGTTGCTTTGACATTGCGCTCCTTCAGCCCTTCCAGTAAATCTTTTGTACATTCCGGGCTTGGTCCATCGTCAAATGTCAATGCAACCTCTTTTATTCCACTTGTTTTCTTTGTATTCATACTCTCTGCACTTGCCAGATGATTGACACGGATCCGACAGGCTCCGGCGGCAATTGCCAATACCGCCAGTGCCAGATTCATCCATATCAATGCTTTTCGGATTCGACTCATTTTACACCGTTACTTTTCTGCTCTCCTGACAATATATGCAGCAACGGCATTTCTTATTATGTCAGGCTTGAACCATTTCAGGCGGTCGCCGGTTTTGCGCTGGCAGTCAGCTCTCCATCGGTAAGGTCGATAAGGATGGTATCTCCCTCTCTGACTTTATCTGCAAGAATCAGTTTTGCTGCCAGCGTCTCCACATATTTCTGCAGGAAACGTTTCAGCGGTCTTGCACCATATACCGGGTCATAACCTTTCTCGGTAATATAATCCTCGGCAGCCCTGGTCAGTTCCACTTTCAGTTCACGGTCTGCAAGACGTTTATTCAGATCTGCCATCAGTAACTTGATAATGTTGCCAATGTTATCTTTGGTCAGCGGCTTGAACATGATGATTTCATCCAGACGGTTTAAAAATTCCGGTCGGAAGTTACCCTTCAGTTCTTCCATGACAGCTTCTTCTGCTTCCGGACGAATCTCGCCATTTTCGTCAATGCCCTCCAATAGATGCATGGAGCCTAAGTTAGAAGTCATGATAATAATGGTATTCTTAAAGTCTACGGTACGTCCCTGGGAATCGGTAATTCGTCCGTCATCCAATACCTGAAGCAGTACATTAAAGACATCCGGATGCGCTTTTTCCACCTCATCAAAGAGGACTACGGAATACGGTTTCCGGCGGACTGCCTCCGTCAGCTGACCACCTTCATCATAGCCTACATATCCAGGAGGTGCTCCAATCAGACGGGAGACGGAATATTTCTCCATATACTCACTCATATCAAGACGGACCATATTGGATTCATCATCAAAAAGACTGCTTGCTAATGCTTTGGCAAGCTCTGTCTTACCTACACCGGTTGGTCCTAAGAACAGGAAGGAACCGATTGGCTTGCTCGGGTCTTTGATTCCGGCTTTGGAACGGATGATTGCTTCTGTTACCTTGGTAACGCCCTCGTCCTGTCCAATGACACGTTTATGCAGTTCTTCATCAAGGTGCAGTGTTTTATTTCGTTCGCTCTCGGTCAGTTTGGCTACCGGAATTCCAGTCCAACGGGAGATAATCTTTGCGATTTCTTCTTCGCTGACACTTTCATGTACCAGCGATAAATCTTCACCTTTGACCTTCTCTTCTTCGATTTCCAGCTGCTGCTGTAACTGTGGCAGCTTACCATATTTTAATTCTGCTGCTTTATTTAAATCATAGCTCTGCTCTGCCTGCTGGATTTCATTTTTCAGGCTTTCCAAATCCTCACGCAGCTTCTGGACTTTCTCTACGGATTTCTTCTCGTTGTCCCACTGTGCCTTCTTATTCTGGAACTCACTCCGAAGCTCTGCCAACTCTTTCTGTAAGTCAGCTAAACGCTCCTGGCTCAGACGGTCATCCTCTTTTTTCAGTGCTGTCTCTTCAATCTCTAACTGCATGACACGACGGTTCAGTTCGTCTAACTCGGTCGGCATGGAATCAAGCTCTGTCTTAATCAGTGCACAGGCTTCATCCACCAGGTCGATTGCTTTATCCGGTAAGAACCGGTCTGAGATATAACGGTTCGAAAGCACAGCTGCGGAAACCAGTGCGCTATCGGTAATCTTTACTCCATGGAATACTTCATACCTCTCCTTTAATCCACGCAGGATGGAAATAGTATCTTCTACCGTCGGTTCGTCCACCATAACCGGCTGGAATCTTCGTTCCAATGCGGCATCCTTTTCAATGTATTCCCGGTACTCATCCAATGTGGTTGCTCCGATACAATGCAGTTCTCCACGGGCAAGCATTGGTTTTAAAAGCTGTCCGGCATCCATGGCTCCATCGGTTTTTCCTGCACCTACGATGGTATGCAGTTCATCGATAAAGAGGATAATCTGTCCTTCGGATTTCTTTACTTCATCCAATACTGCTTTCAGACGTTCCTCAAATTCACCACGGTATTTTGCTCCGGCTACCAATGCACCCATATCCAGTGCAAAGAGCTTCTTATCCTTTAATCCTTCCGGAACATCACCACGTACAATCCGTTGTGCCAGTCCCTCTACAACTGCGGTTTTACCTACACCGGGTTCGCCAATCAGTACCGGATTGTTTTTCGTCTTACGGGACAAAATTCGCACTACATTCCGGATTTCTGCATCTCGTCCGATGACCGGATCCAGCTTCTGGTCTCTCGCCCTCTCTACCATATCATAACCATATTTATTTAAGGTATCATAAGTAGCTTCCGGATTATCGGAGGTCACACGCTGGTTGCCACGCACCGTAGACAGTGCCTGCAGGAAACGGTCTCTTGTAATACCATATTCCTTAAAAATTTCCTTTAATGCAGGGTTCGGATATCTTAATAAGGATAAAAACAGATGCTCTACAGAAACATAATCATCTCCCATCTGCTTTGCCTCATCCTCTGCACTAATCAATACCTTATTCAATGCCTGGCCGACATAAACCTGGCCGCCGGACACCTTGGTTCTTGCTTCCAGATGGCGGATTGCATTGTCTACAAAATGCTCCTTCTGGATTTCCATTTTCTCAATCAGTTTTAAAATCAGTCCATCTTCCTGCTGCAGTAATGCCACTAAAAGATGTTCCTGCTCGATTTCCTGATTGCCATATTCATATGCTAATTTTTCGCAATCCTGGATTGCTTCCATTGACTTCTGTGTAAATTTCTGAATGTTCATATCTTTCACCTCATTTCCCACTGTGCTATGAACGAATTCCTGTTATTTCTGTTTCCAAGCATAAATATAGCACGTGTTATTAGCACTGTCAAGAGGTGAGTGCTAAAATTTTCAGACAATTTTTGTTAATTTCTATTTTTCTTTTGTTCTCTCAATTCTATACTGTCATAGATTCTTCTTCTATGATTTTTTTCACTTCCTCAGGTTTGATTTCCACAATCTCTGCTATCTGTTCTAAGGTATAGCCCTTCCTGTGCATATTGGTAATTACTTTTTTATTTGTTTCTCTTAATGTCTTTTCTGCTGCTCTTTCTTCTATTCCTTCACTCAGATTACACATCAGGTTCACTTCCTCTCTCAATTCTTCACTTACCGAAATCTGATATTCCAGTTCTATCATATTTAATTTTTGTTCTGCTTCTATTTCATTTGACAAAAGTGTGCTTATCAGCCGATGCAGCTCATAGCGTTCCTCTCTTTTGGGAACTTCATTTGTTACACCAAGCAATACAATATTCAAAAGGTCTATATTTCCTTCCCAGTCATATTCATTTACGATATCTTCTTTCATCAGATGAATATAACTCATCGAATTCATATCCATATTCATGCAAATCCAGATACTAAATACCCGTTTTATGTCATCATAATCCGAATGCCAAAAATCACGTTCCTTTTGGGATGAAATAAGCCTGCTTACATAGAATATCGCCCGGTTCAATATTTTATATGTAACAGGTTTGTTCTTCTGAGCTTCAATATTTACTATAATTTGAGAAATTCCATCTCTCATGCGCACATAAAAAACAATATCAAACCTGACCGTCCCTTCATTTATTTCTGCATTTTCTGAATTAAATCCGCCAATATGTCCTGCCATATCGCTTGCATTTGTAAGTCCCGGTTCTATGGGCACAACACCAACCTGTGGTTCTCCTTCAATATACGGTATCACATCCTTGGGATTCATACCTTTAAATTCATCCACAGTATTCACCAAAATATGCGCCAGAATACTTTTTTGTCCTAAGAGTCTTTTGGCACATTCATCATATTGAGCCCGATTTCTTGCAGCTTTTACTGCATTTGTAATTTCGCTGTTCAGATTAATAGCCTCCTTTGTTTCCGATTCCTCTCTCAAACCCTTCACAAAGTATGCTCTCTTGAATATCAATCCAATTTCATTATACGGTTCCATCCTATCAGACGCAAATAATTTTTTCATAAAGAACTCCCGGAACATCGTTTTTCCGATGCTCCGGGAGTCCGTTATCTTTTTCTTCTACAATATATTTTCCAAGCTTCTGATTACATCAGTTTACGGAATAAAGCCTTCAAATCCTCTACATTTGTATCCTTTGGATTGCCCGGTGCACAGGCATCAGCAAAAGCGGATTCTGCAAGGAATTCTAAGTCTTCTTCCTTTAACGCCTCTAATTTTGTTGGAATTCCAACATCTACAGATAACTGCTGTACCGCATCAATGGCTGCCTTTCTGTATTCTTCTACAGACATGTCATCTACGCCTTTTACACCCATTGCTCTTGCAATCTCACGATATTTCTCACCAGTGCATTCTGCGTTGTATTCCATTACGATTGGAAGCATCATTGCACAGGCAACTCCATGTGGAGTATCATATACAGCACCTAATGTATGTGCCATGGAATGTGCGATTCCAAGTCCTACATTAGAAAATCCCATTCCTGCAATATACTGTCCTAATGCCATTCCTTCACGGCCTTCTTTTTCATTGGCAACTGCACTTCTTAAAGATCTGCTGATAATTTCAATCGCTTTCAAATGGAACATATCAGTCATTTCCCATGCAGCCTTTGTAGTATATCCTTCAATGGCATGTGTCAGTGCATCCATTCCGGTGGAAGCTGTCAGTCCCTTTGGCATAGATGACATCATCTCCGGGTCAATTACTGCGATAACCGGCATATCATGCGGGTCTACACATACAAATTTTCTCTTACGCTCTACATCTGTAATTACATAGTTAATGGTAACTTCTGCTGCAGTTCCGGCTGTTGTCGGTACAGCAATAATCGGAACACAAGGCTTCTTTGTCGGAGCTACACCCTCTAAGCTTCTGACATCCTCAAATTCCGGATTTGCAATAATGATACCAATTGCTTTTGATGTATCCATAGATGAACCACCACCAATTGCAATGATATAATCTGCTTTTGATGCTTTAAATGCTTCCACACCATGCTGTACGTTCTGAATGGTAGGATTTGCCTTAATATCTGAATAGATTTCATAAGCAAGTCCTGCTTCATCCAATACATCGGTTACTTTGGATGTTACACCAAACTTAATCAAATCCGGGTCAGAACAGACAAATGCTTTCTTAAATGCTCTTGCCTTTGCCTCGTTTGCGATTTCTTTAATTGCTCCTGCGCCATGGTAGGAAGTCTCGTTTAACATAATTCTGTTTGCCATTTTATCTTCTCCTTTGTCCTTTATTGATACCTCTATTTTACCAATGAAAGCGACAAATAAAAAGTTACAAAAAGCCAACTCTGTCACTTGATTTTTCAATATCTGTCATGGGCAAATTCCACTCTCAATCATTATCCTTCACCACTATATCATCTGCAATTTTTCAAATACCGCTTTCAGTTCCGCCGGCACCGCTTCCGCCAGTGCCTTTGCCAGTTCCCTCGGTGTAGTCTTCTTTCTTCCAAGCACCCACTGAATCGTCATATAAACTGAACCCTGGCAATACATTTCCAGAAGGAAATGAAGATGCTCCGATAATTTCTGTCCTGATTTCTTTTCTATCTTATCCGTATAAAACCGGGTAATCAGTTCAAAATCATGGTCTCTTAAGCAGTTCTGGCTGTCTGATTTAAATGCAGCCCGGAAAAATAATTTTTCCTGCTCAATATATTCAAATTTCTTTACCAGCCCCTCATATACCGTCTTTCCCTCTCCCATATGTTCAAAGGATTCTGCTAAAATTTTGTCAAAATACCAGTTTATCAGATCATATTTATCCTGAAAATGACGGTAAAATGTCTGTCTTGTCGTTCCGCTCAGTTCCACAAGCTGCCGCACTGTAATCCGTTCTATCGGCATCTTCGCCATACACTGCTTCATGGCATCTGCCAGCCGGTATTTCATCTGTTCTGCTTTCTGAACATTCTGCTCCATGCCTTCTCCTCCACTTACTCTGCCAATCTACTATCGTCAGCATAGCACCAACCTGTGCAAAAGGCAACCTGACCATTTTCGCCTATAAAGTTTTCCTGCGTTTCCACCGCCAGATTACAATAGAAAGGAGAACTGCCACATAATCCGTCAGTGCCTGTCCGTAGATAACACCGTGCAGACCGAGCAATGCATTCAAGCCGTAAAGCACCGGAATCAAAAGTACGCCCTGTCTCAATATAGAAAGAATCGTTGCCGGAAGTGCATTTCCGGTAGACTGCATACAGTTCATATTCATAAATAAAATGCCAATGACCGGACCGGAAATCATATAAGCAATCAGCATTTCCACACCATAATTTATGACCTCTGTATCAGAAATAAACAGGCGGATAATCGGCTCCCGGAAAAAGAAAAACAGTGCTGTCGCCAATACACCTACAATCAGACAGCATTTCTTCGTATAACGTTCCACTGCAATAAAACGCTCCCTGTTCCCTGCACCGTAACTATAGCCTAATAACGGTTGTACCCCATTTGCCAGTCCCATCTGTAAAAATGTGATAAACATATTTGCCTTAAATACAATTCCAATAGCCGCTACCGGTGCATTTCCATATGCCACCAGAATCTGGTTTAAAATAATCGTAGAAATGCTCATCAATGCAGAAAAAATAGCTGTTGGAAGTCCTGCCGAGCATACCTGGGACAGAATTCTGTCCCCACATTTAAAATACCGGAATGCCATAGACATGTTCCTGCTCTTTCTACAGAAATACCAAAGATAATATACACTCGCCATTATATTTCCAATAGTCGTTGCAATGGCTGCGCCTGCTGCACCCATACCAAATCCACTGATAAATATCGGGTCTAAAATAATATTGGCCACGGTTCCTATCATACTTCCTGTCATAGCTTCCCGGCTGGCTCCGTCCGCACGCACAACAAAGCTTGCTGCCGCAGACCAGATAATAAACGGTGCACCATAAGAAATGTATGTTGTGTATCCTTTCGCCAGTTCATAAGTATCTGCATCTGCTCCAAACAATTGTAAAACCGGCTGCATTCCAACCAGTAAAATTGCAGCAAAAACAATTCCCACGATAAGTGATGCATAGGTAATAAAAGAAGAAACCTGCTTTACTCTTTTTTCCTTCTTTTCGCCCAATGCCATAGATGCCGCTGCGCTTCCGCCCATACCAAACATATTGGCAAATGCCATGAATAATATAAAAATCGGATTCGTCAAACTGACTGCTGCCACCTGCAACGGATCCCCTGTCTGCCCTACGAAAAACGTATCCGCCATATTATAAACGACAGTAACCAGACTGCTGATGACACTTGGAATTGCCATCTTTGCTACTGCCTTCGACACCTTCATGCTGCCCATTAATTCATTTTCGTCCATTGTAACCCTTCCTTTCTGCCGGTAAAATCTGCTTCCCAAAGACACTCATCGGCCTCATGTAACTTTAAATTTCTCATTCCAGATTCCGAAGCATCTTCTCGGCAATTCTTAAAAATTCTTTTCTTTCTTCTTCCGTAATTCCCTGTAATAAAAGTTCTTCCGATTCCGTAATTTCCTTTCGCAGAATATGTTCAATCTTCCGCGCATGTTCTGTAAAAACAATCTTCTTATATCTTCCATCCTCTGATTCCGACACCCGGCAGATTAGTTCTGCCTGCTCAAGATTCTTTAAAGTCTCTGTTGCAGTAGACGGACGCAAGCCAAATTCATCCTCAATCTCTTTCTGGTATACCGGATGGTTTTCTGATTCCACCAGAATATAATTTAAAATGTTACCCTTTGCTCCGCTGATTCCGATAGATTCCTGTATTTTCTTAGAACGTCTGCGGAGCCGGTTGGATATTTTATTAATTACCTTTCCTGTTTCCATGGCAAATCTGTTCCTTTCTTTAAACTTATTACTATTTCTAATTAGTTCGGTTCCTAAGTATTTTAGTCAGATTTTATTCCATTGTCAACTTTCTATTTTATCTACTCTATTTCTTCATGCATAATATTCCTTTTCCCGGCTCATGCTAATGCCGATATCTAAACTTTTCTTAGGCGATTATGAAAAAGAACATAAGAATTTATTTCAAAAATTTTAAATATAGAAGGGCATTGGAAGTAATTTGTGCTGAAATGCCCTTCTATAGTAAAAATTTTGAAAGAAAAATATATCTTTTCGCAATCGTCCAAAAAATTTTCTATAAAAGGAGATTATCGTATGGGAAATAACATGGATTTAAATTATGAAATGTTCTGCTATCAGTGTGAACAGACAGCCGGTGGCAAAGGCTGTACAAAGCTTGGCGTATGCGGAAAGACACCGGAAATTGCCAACCTGCAGGATTTACTTATTTTTCAGATAAAGGGAATCAGCTGCTACGGAAAAGTGCTGGTGGAGCAGGGACAACATATGGACAAATCGATTGTAAGCTTTATTGAAAATGTACTTTTTACGACACTTACCAATGTAAATTTTGATGCAGATGTACATGTGGCACTGCTCCGGCAATCACAGCAAATCAAAGAAGAGCTTCACAATTTGGTAGGTGAAATTTCGAATTCCACACTCCATGCCACCTACCATCTGCCGGATTCAAAAACGGATATGTTAAAGGATGCTCCTATGGCGGGCATTATGTATGACAAATCCTTAGACCCAGACATCCGCTCCCTCCGTCAAACTATTCTCTACGGTTTAAAAGGTATCAGTGCCTATGGTCATCAGGCAAGAGAATTAGATTACTTCAGTGATGAAGTGGATGACTTTTATATACTGGCATTAGAAGCCATTACCGATGACCGGCTGACTGTCGAAGACCTGATCCGTCTGACCATGCGTACCGGTGAAATGGCTATTGAAGTCATGAAAAAACTGGACGATGCCAATACCACTATTTATGGCAATCCTTCCCCTCATAAGGTAAATGTTACTATTAAAAAAGGGCCATTTATCATTGTCTCCGGCCACGACTTAAATGATTTGGAAATGCTGTTGAAGCAGACGGAAGGCACCGGCATCAACATCTATACCCATGGTGAAATGCTGCCCTGCCACGGTTATGATGGACTGAAAAAATATTCTCATCTTGTAGG
>ERZ857785.1572-NODE-1572-length-24007-cov-11.182448_pt1 | contig 24007 bp, 20 predicted proteins | sample MGYA00519763_ERZ857785 | MGnify/ENA primary metagenome ERZ857785 (study PRJEB31778, sample SAMEA3449365) | human gut metagenome | biome: human gut; feature: human-associated habitat; material: faeces | place: United Kingdom | collected 2010/2012 ...
TTGTACGGTCGTTCATCAGCACCTCGTTTTAGATATTTAACCTGTCTACTTGACAGGGGGCATATCACATTAATACCTACAGTGGTTTTTATTTTATGGCTTTACAATAAAAGTCGGGATAAGAAAAACAGTCTACAAAAATAGGTTATAAAATGACGGCATATTTTTTCGCCTGACATTGACTAAAATTGTATAAAGAAAAATAAAAAACCAACCTAAGCAAAAGCTTAAATTGGTTTCTGTGTGGCAAATCTACCTCTCGTGGATACAATGCACCATGCTTTGACGGCGTGGTGCATTGTTTTATGGGTTTCGCTTTGATGCACCGGGACAATGAGGACAGAAAGGACAATATCAAGTCTGCCTATCGAACCGTATAATACTTTTGATTTCTGCTTTTGGGCTTCTCCGGTATGGTCATTGCAAGCTTTTCAGTAGCAAGCAGGGGCTGAACATAATGCTGCATCGCATAAAACACGGTTTTCACGCCCAAAAATGCCGCAATCTCATGCCGTGTTTTCGGCTCATGACAAAACGCCAACAGATCTCCGACAGGTTCGGTATTTACTGCTTCTTTCTCCACTTCCGCTTTATTATAAAGTGTTACCACGAACTCGTTTCTGCGGTTTTCAAATTTCGGTTTCGGTAAGCCATATTCCTTCATCGCATTACGCATAGTGGGAATGCCCGAGTAACGATGTTCTGCTGCGGTCAGCGTTTCTGCCATGACGGCCAGCGCAGGATTTCGAAGATCCGGTTTCGCAATACCCAGCTGTTCGATGCTCATCCGGCCATACAAGCTTCCGGGGCTGTGAATTTCGACACGGTTCGTGAAAAAGTCAATTTGAACCGGTGTTCCCTCCGTATGAATGCTGTAGTCGCGGTGAATAACGGCATTGAGGATTGCTTCGCGGAGGGCATCTACGGGATACTCCGTTTTATCCGTGCGGGCGCCGGTTTCTTTGCTGATAATGGTTTTGACCTTCATATTCCGACGGCAGAAATTCAGTGCTTCCTCCACCATTTCCGTAATGGTTCCGCTGATTCGCTTGTTGTCGATAAACCGTGCGGAATCCTGATCTACATCGCCGATTTCCGTGCCAGGCACAACAATTGCCGTAATGCCAAGCTGCGGGAAGAATCCCTGTGGGTAAAGGCAAAAATTCAGAACTGCTGCCAAGGTTGGAACACCGTTTCTTGTAATGTTCAGCATCTCCATGGCTTGCTCCTGTGTCAGTCTGGAAAACCCGGGTCGGTCTACACGCATTTTTTCAATATAGCTGTGAATCTTTTCTGTGTCCAGCAGTTGCAGCGTCGCCCGTTCAACGGGTCGCTCGTCATCATGCAAATGCTTACGGAACGCTTCATAGCTGTATAGCTCGTAGTCTGTCATCGGCAAATCCGCATCTCCGACACGAATGTAGGAACCCTTGGTACGCCCTGCACCGCGATAGTAGCAGGGACGCTCCGCAATGTCGATTGCCGGGATTTCCGCAGCGCAAATCGTTTTCCCCTGATATTCTGCCAAGGTGAATACGGCACGAACCGGAGGCTCCATCTGTAAGCACTGTTCCGTTATTTTCTTCTGCAGATCCTGCGGATCATATACGCCGACGACCTGAAAGGCAGCATCCTCATCAATACCGAACACAAGGATACCGCCACTGTCTTGGTTGGAAAAACTCGACAGCGTATCGTACAGCCTCTTAGGGCAACCCGTCTGTGCGGATTTCAGTTCTATTGTTTGCTCTTCGGCTTTCTGTTTGCATATTTTGTTTGCTAGTTCAATCAGTTCTTCGATTAACAAGCTAACACCGCCCTTCTATATGCTAATTATAGCAAAAACATTTTGCTGATTCAAGAGAATTTTGCTGAATAAACAAAGAGTATTTGAATGTTTCATCAAAATCTAAATCAAACTGTAACAATCCACAATTATGGGCAAGGGATGTTAAGTTTCCGCACGCTTTCGTTTTATGCGGAAATTTCGTAAATGATAACGTAAGCGCATAATAAATGACGTCCTGTGAAAGCAACGGCGCCTGTGAGATAATAAGGGTATCAAGAATTACCGAGAATTCTTGGTAACTATCAGAAAATCCTGAAAAGTCTCAAGGAGGAATCGTAGCCATAGGAGTGAGTCATATGAAGCGGGCTATAAGCCAAAAACGGTGGAAGCAGCACATTGTGGAGTGCCGCAATTCAGGTGTTCCGGTAAAGGAATGGTGCCGGAAGCAAGGAATCAGTTATTCTACCTACTACCGCCATGAGCAAGCATTGTTAAAATGTGCGCAGGATCCCAGTGATATACCGATTTTAGAGCAGGCACAACAAACATTACCGGTTCCATTCGTAGAGGTCACCGAGATGTGTCAGGCAACTTTCAAGACCCATACGAATAGCATTGTAATCCAAGTCTCAGCCCCGGGATTCAGGCTCAAGATAACCGGTGAAGCTGCAATTAAGGCATTGAAAGAAATCGAACGGGTGCTGCACAATGCTTAAGGATGCAACGGGTTTCAAAAAGATTTACATAGCAGTCGGGAAGACCGATCTTCGCAAGGGAATGGACTCACTGGCAGCAATAGTCAGTCTGCAATTTGAACTTGATCCATACGAGACGGATATTCTATTTCTGTTTTGTGGTAGCACTCGGCGTCTAATAAAAGGTCTTGTATGGGCAACCATTCACAAAGATGACCGTTTTATATTTGGGTAGCACAATGTCTGGTTTTCCTGGCAGCCTGGCATCATTTTTCAATATCGAAATCATTGCGAGAACAGAAATTTCCTCCCCAATTCTTCCGGTTTAGTGTTTTTGCTGCGAATCCGGGACTTATTGTAGCTTCGCTGTTCCGGAGTATGTACATCGGCCACAACAATCTCCCTCCGTGAAGATTAATTCTGTTCATCAAATCTGTCCAGCAGAGCCGTAGCAACATGGTATGCCAGACACACCGGTACAGCATTTCCGATTTGTTTGAATGCCAGTGTTCGTGAAGGAACACCTTTCTTGGATTCAAAATAGTAATTATCCGGGAATGTCTGTATTCTGGCAGCTTCACGGGGTGTTATTGAGCGGTTCTGCTCGATGTCCGGATGGATAAAATAGTGCCCATCCCGAGCAATATGGGCAACAATCGTTTGTGCATGCGGCAGATTTCCGGCGACGACTTTAAATCGGTCCAGGAAAGATGTAGTATTTTGATGTGTCCGGAGATTCGCTGGCAAATCTATATATGACACCCGGGCACCGTTTTTGTTCCATGTATCCACAACAATCCGATAAATCTCCAAGTCTTGGTCTGTGTGCGGTCTCGCTTGGTGGAATGTTACTGGTTCAGTATCGTACTCCTTGATTCCAGACTCATACAGATATTGACCATCATAGTGTGCTGTAGGAACCGGCTCGGTCGTTCCGCCACCAGCAGGTATAGCAGGCAAATCGCCAAATATCTCACTTACCAAATATTGATTTGGTATAGCCGGAATGTCAGGATAAAAGCCTTCATGATTTCCTCTGATTCCAATGAGAATGATCCTTTTCCGGTTCTGGAGAACTCCGTAATCTGATGCGTTGAGTGGTTGGAATTCAGTGGAGTACCCGCATTCGCGGAACAGTGCCCTCATATTATCAAAGTGAAGTGTCTGATCTTCGTCCTTGGCCGATAGCAGCCCAAGAACATTTTCAAACACAAAATATGCAGGTTGATATCTTCTCAAAAATTCAGCATAGTGTCTGTAGAGATAGTTGCGCTGATCGCCTACCATTCGTGTTTCAGATCGGGATCGGCCTGCAAGGGAATAGGCCTGACACGGAGGTCCGCCAATAATCAAGTCCAGCGGTTCTTCACCAACCAATGCGTCAACTTCTTCGAAAATGGCCGGCAGCGTTTCCGTAGAAATCTCATAATTCAATACCGAATCCAAAACTCCCTGCGGAATGTGATCATAAAACTGATTGCGGCTGATTTCCCGATTGAGATATTGATTATATATATCCAACTGGTCATGCTCCCGCAACCAATGGTATGCCATACGTGTTTTCAACGTATAGCACGCAGCTACATCCATTTCCACATGTCCTACGGCCTCATACCCTGCTCTCAGGAAACCTTCGGATAAACCTCCAGCTCCTGCAAACAGGTCCAAAAATCTGGGCATTATACACCACCCTGTCCTAACTTATACTTGGTTTGATGTCTGACCACCTTTTATGCACCAACTTGCGTAAATCCAGACAGAATCATATTTTGGCGTTCCTGCTCGGCATTGCAATCATAAAGAACATAGAGCATCGCGCATGCACGGGAAGCTGCCACATAATTCAGCAACCGGGTTTCCTCATTAGAAAAATGGTCTATATCAATCATAATTACAATTTTCGATTCCAAACCTTTGAAACCGGAAATTGTAGAAAATCTCACATCGTTCTTTTTGGCTTTCCACAGTGGCCCTGTTGTCTTCAATGTTCCAAGGTCTTTATCCAGTCCTGTGAGACCCAGTCCATTGTGGGAATTTGCCAGTGTGTACCGGGAAAGAATTACAAAATCACCGCCAACAGCACCGCTGTCCTTAATATTCCGGACAATAGCATTAATCTTTTGCCGTTCATCCTCTCTGCCGTTATAGCTGTCATACTCAACCTGGGGGCCGGATACTGTGGGTTTTCCCTGGTTGGGAATGTTGGTCATCAGAATATTGGCATTTGCAATTTGCTTGGTATTTCTGCAATTCGCATGTAATTTCCAACTCATTGCATACGCTTCTTTGCGAAGTTTCTTTATCATCGCATCAAGCTGAGCATAGGAGTTGAAGATATTCTGGTTCGGATCATAATAAATTGCCCATGTTCCGTTGCCCAATCCATCCCGTACAATTCTGTCAATGCACTCCAGGTAGGTATCAGTGAGCAAATCCTGTCCTTCATCAATAATTACCAAATCATACGCAGGAACATCTTCTGCCGCCATAAAAGTTGCGGGCAATTCTTTTTCATAAAAATGCTGACTCAGATCGGGAGACCACTCAACACCGCAGGTGCACATCATGAATGCATGAAGTGTAACCGCTTCAATATAGACATTGTCTTTTTCAAACTGGTACTGCACATACTGGGCAATATTATGATTAAAGCAAATGTACAGTACACTTTTTCCTTCCCAATACGCTCTGCGAGCCTGTTCCATGGCGATCAGAGTCTTGCCAGCACCGGCAACACCAGAAACCATCGTCCGGGGGTTTTCAAAGAGGGATTCCAACACCTCGTATTGCTCAGCTGTTAACGCACATAATTCTTTTACTGTGCGTTCTACAGTATCTTTCATAGAAGGAACAAAATGGAAATCACCACGAAGAAGATTAGCCATCTTATCGATCTCGGTATCAGTCAGTCGTCCGCCCTCAAAGCCATGTTTTTCAATGCAGGTCTGCCTCCAGTATCCAAATGCCTGATTGACAAGACTGTCCAAATTCCAAGACTGCTTGGCATCAACCAAGATCTCCGGAACAACATCGATTCCGACACCCGTTGCTCCAAAACGGCAATCCGGCATAGCGACAGCACATGCATATTGGCAACGCACCAGAGGATCATAATTTCCAAGCCTGCGAACCATATACTGCCTTAAAGACTGCATATTACCCTGCACTTGTTGGAATGGCCCTTCATTCTTACGGGAGATATTACCGTAGCGGTTTGTAAATTCCCATACTCCATTTCTGCGGGACACCTGTCCACCCTTAACTTCAAGACATAGTACGCCCTCATTGCACAGAATTACAAAATCAATCTCACCGAAAATATTGTTGGCATGCTCTGCAATTCCCAATGAATGCAGAACAATATATTTTTTATTCGTTCTATGGTCCCGGAATTCGATAAACAGTCGCTTTTCAGCAGGACTCTTGATTTCCGGTGACAGAACATCTGGAATTAATTGAACCATATTTTTCTCCTGTTATTCCAGCAAGGCTCCAAAGAATCCCCGTTCTCTGTCTTTTATAGTACCAACCACAGCAGCTCGATCCAACAAGCAGTTTCGCATTTCACAGCTGGTTTCAGGCAAAAGCGAACAAGCGTGGCACGCTGCGTAATTTAGAGAGTCATATCCCTGTGCATGAGATTCAATGCAAATAGGATCGGAGGAACACCAAGACGCTTCCTGGAGCATATTTCTGAAAATCATTTCAAAAGACTCCGGGAGTCCTTTTCTCACCAATCCGCCCAAGCTACCATCAGAGTCAGAAGAAGAAGTATATAACAGAATACCTGCCATTTTTACATCAGACTCCGGATAGGTGCTGTAAATCCGTTCCTTAATGGAAGCACCGGAATAACCGCACTCCAATGACAACTGACGGATCAGCAGATGAGAAAGCGTGTGCAGCAGTACATACCGGGCGGAGAAATTTTCGCAGCCTACATTACTATGTTCCAGCCGAGTTCGCATGGGCTGATACTCATTTTCAAAAGCATCTTCCCATTCTTCCAATGCGTCTTCTCTTATTTTGATGAACAAACCTTCTCCCAGCATTTCAATAGCTGGAAGCCAGTTCAACTCCACATCACTGAGCGGAACACAATCTCCGGACAGATGGTATCCTTTGAATCTGTCATCATCAGCATTGGGTTGCTCTGGCGTAATACGACGGAAGCCTCGCAACGCAAGGACCTCGCGCAGGCGCTTTGCCAATACGATATCCTCGATATAGTCTTCAAGAAATTTCGGGACGGTCGCCCGTACAATTCTGAACTGCACATCGTTCGGATCGTCGTAATCACCCATGCAGAAAACACGATACTCATCTTCAAGCAGGTTCTGCTTGGTATACTCACCTCCATCGCCGTCATTATAGCGCTTCTTAATCTCAGATGTCAACTCGTCAATTGTACAAGTTTGCATTGCCAATAATGGTTGGAATACAGCCTGAATAACCATTTTTAAAGTGAAGTCATCAGGATTACTGGCAAGGATTGGCTCAATTCGTTCCCAGTTTGCAGCAATTTCCTGCTGAACCTTACTGCTCCAGGGAGGAATGGTCAATGCACTGGTAGTCATAGAAAAGTATACATTAGAGGCTCCACGCTGAAGTACCCGCAACTGTGCGGTACAGGATACCGGATCATTGTATTCCTTTTTGCTGCCCAGCCAGGGACGCTTTCCATGACAGGAGTAGCCCCGAAGTGCATCTTTCGCCATGCTGCCAGCCATTGTACGACTCTTTCCACAAGCGGTACATTTGATAACAATGCTGTCCAATCCGCCGGTTTCATCGGAGAAACTGATGCGAAGGGCACCGTTGCGCTTATCGGCAGGGCATTCACTAAAGTTCCCGTAATGGACCCACCATTCATATGGAAAGTCCTCCAGGTGGCCATTGGTACATGCGGCAATAAAACGGGAGGGAACAATGTTTCTCTTGGGATGACCGTTAGCACAGCTGCGGTCTGTCACATCGCCAAACCCCCAGTACGGCATCAGTCTCCCACAATTGGGATCAGGGCAGAAATGATAGTATGGAAAGCGGAATGCGGGGACATCCGGGGTCATGTCATCATCCTGGGAATTGGATACATAAGGTTCTTTGAAATACGAAACTTTCAGCAGCTTTTCGAGATTTGGCTCGTGCAGAACCGGGCTGTTGTCTTTCCAGTAATTGGCGCCTGCCATAATGACAGAATAATCCGGCATATCTACAATAGAACCATTGCCGAATGTGGTGATTAACTGCGTTTTACGCAATCTGCCCACCACCTTCTTGGGCTTGGCTTGATCTCTGTTTGAACCAAAGTGTAGTCTTGCCATGATTACAATCCTCCCAGCAGATAAATACCCGACTGGCCATCCACATTACGCATGCTGTTCATCATACGGAAACGGTCATTTTCGGTATCGCCTTTCAGCAACTTCTTCTCGTTTTTTCTGCTTTTATACACGAGGGAACTGGTTGCTGCAATATCCCACGCATCCTGGATATCTTTGAGTTCATCCATAACTGCTGACAACTCATCAGGATCGACTCTTCTTACATAGTCTATGATGATTTTCTCAACCTTTCGGATTTCGGGATTGTCAGAGCGATAATTGATTGCCTGACTGTTTCCTCTGAGGTTCTCAATCAGGTAACGGCACAAAGAAACATATAATGCATGCAAGCCACGATCTCTTGCCCGATCAGAGAAGGGTGTAAGACTGGTTGCTTCTACGTAGCGGTACAACGCAGAATGATACTTCAGAAACTGCTCATAATGTGAGCGGTCACGGGAACGGGATGCGTTGTACACAGCAATAACCAATCCGGGATTATCGCGACCCACACGGCTGGTTGCCTGAATATATTCTGCATTAGTCTTAGGCTGACCGGCAACTACCATTGCACCCAAACGACCGACATCGACACCAACAGAAATCATGTTGGATGCCAGCAGGTAGTCAAATACATCCGCATGGTTATCCTTGGTATAGCTGCGTTTCAACTTAACTTGGATAATATCTGTAATTTCAGAATTGCTCATGCGGCTTGTCAGTTCTTCCGTATATGTATAACCTTTTGAGGTATCAACACCGGGATAAACCGAAACAAATTTAGTTTTCGCAAGGTAATCAAGACGACTCTGAACGTCATCAAGGATCTGTGTGCTTGCACCGCCCAATTCCCGCAAGCTGTTAAAATAGCCAGTAATAGTCCAAAAATTATCCACAACTGCATCGGGGTATCCCAACGTAGCCAAGTAGCGGGTAGCAAACAGCATAGCTGCATTCACTCTGATCAATGTCGTAGTTGCAGTCGTTCCTATACCCATCACTCCAAAATACTGACGTGCAGGTCTTTCTTCCGGTGTAGACTGTATAGCAAAAAACGAATCCTTGGCAGAAAGCCCCTGCGGCGGAAACTGAGTGTGACCACGTCCGTACAATGCCATGATTTGATTTGCTGCATTTCGGATGGTTGCGGTGGACGCAATTACTTTTGCGCAAATACCATCGCGCTCACAGAGTTTCGATATGGCAGCCTCATAGATACCGGTCATGGTGCCAAGGGGGCCGGAGATCAGATGAAGTTCGTCTTGGATGATAAGCTCCGGAGGTTTTTTGTTATTCGTAATGCCAAATAGTGCCGCTGGTTTATCGTTCAGCGGAATCTGGGCAAATTTATCGACGGTGGCAACAACAAAAGTTGGCAGGTGCTGATAGATAGCATCATCAATAATGTGAATCGGGAGACCATTGGGGGCAGTATGGAAATTGCAATGCTGATTCGGACATTTGATTATCATCCTGTTTTGGACAAGATCAACATCATAGTGTTGTGCATTTAACTTTGCGCCGCACCAAGGACAAACCTTGATTTGAACAGGATTGGATTTTTCGTCATCCCCGCCTTCTTTCTGCTTATTGATGCTGGTTCTGGCCTCTTTCAAATGGTTCGGTGTAAGATTACCACCAACCCACAGACCGATGGAAATCTCATTTCCACCCAAATTATACTTTTTACGCAGCAACTCGCATGCAAATATCAGGATACTTGCACGTTCAAACTGCTGTAGAGTCAGAAGCCGAAGTGTATACCGCATAATTACAGTAACACCATCTGCATTGGCATCCCAGAGTCTGCGCAGGAAGATTACAAATGCAGTAATCCCCAAATACGCTTCTGTTTTACCACCGCCGGTTGGAAACCAAAGAAGATCCACCATCTGTCGATCCGGAACTTCCTGACCGGGATGTCCTTTCGGCTCAATAAAGGAGGTCAGTTCATGCAGGACGAAAGCTAACTGGAAGGGGTACCAGCAGACTTTTGCAGGATCAAAGGTTTTTCCGCTTTTCAGCAGCGTTTGTCTTCTCTGAAGCAACATTGCCTCATTTGCAAGTTGGAAGGCACGGAAAGCCTTTCCATCACCTTCTGCACTCTCCTCCAACAGCCTAATGGCATAGTCGATTCTGTTGCATGCATCTTGACATTTTTGAATGTTGCTACGGGCAATCTCCCGCAGGCTTTCCTTCACCTCGGATACGGCATTATTTTGATCCTTGATCCACTTCTGGTATTTCGTTGCAAAAGCACTCAACTCCAGAACGACATCGTCAACGGTTGCGGTAGACAAAAACTGCATAGATAATACGTTTCCGCTTACCACTTCAGCAGCCTTCATCTGGCGAAGATTAAATGTTGGAAAAAATGCAGACTCTACCCATTCCGGCTCGGCATTATCCATATCCCACATAACAGAGCATCCGTGTCCCTGTGCATAGCAATGGACATCAGAATACAGCATATCCAATTCTAGAAGTTCCGGATCGGTAGTCAAATATGTCTGCCGGTTTACACTGGTGAAAACAGCTGTTCCATCACTGCTGCATACTCTGATGACGGGCTGAAAAGCACAACACCTGGAGGTGGAGGTCATATCATTTTCGGACTGGTTCTCGTTAACCAGTGCAATCGTAATCACACGCTCACCGGAATCCATAATAGAGTGTGTATAAACCTGTAGCTGGAGTCCGTTGGGCAAGTCTGCGTACTTCACCCGTTCGCCAGTAAATATGACTTTTTCGTCATAAGAATACTCGTTGCGTTGCCAGATTTCTTTGGGCTTCTTTTCCAGATGTTCCCATCTGGAGGTATCAATCCCACACTCCTTTGCATCATCAAAGGAAATCGGCTCATAGAAGGCATAGCTGCCAGAAACACAAATTGCACTGACATCTACTTTCAGTGTAACCGTAATACCCATAGAAGAAGGATTATTCTGATTACTCAGAGAAATGGATGCATCATAGGTTTCAATCTCATTTTCCAACAAGGGATTCCGCGCCAGATCCAATGCCTCCACAGTATCCTTTTGCGGATACAGTTTGCCCATGATGTAATACTGAACTGGAACTTCAGCAAGGCATTCATCTTTTTTGACAGACCCAATAAAATCCTGCTCCAAAATGCGGGATACAACCTCCTTGGCTTCATAGTATTTTGAATAGTCAGCCATAGCAAAACCTCCGGTTCTGTATAATTAGTATGTGTCTTTGTCAACTGCTGCAAACCCTGTGATGGTTATGCCAGACCAAATACTGACATCTCCAAAGGTCTTTGCACCTGCGGGAACAGGGTCCATTCCAGACACACACGTTGTAATGTTGTGGACATACACATCACAAAATGCATGAGGATATACCTCATAATACACCGAGCAATTCATATTTTTTATATGCTGAATTGCCTTTTCCAGTTCATGCGCAAAAGATTTGCTGGTATAGCCCAGTACAAGCTTTTCGTTGTCTTCCAGCACAATTCGATAAACAACATAGGGTTTTGTTCCTTCCGGACATTTAAGCAGTTTCAATCTCGTTCCAGAATGAACGCTTTCCCGGATGTATTGCTGATGCTCATTATCAGCAGCGAGAGATCGCAGATCCAAATCGGCATCACTGCCAACCTCGAAATGAGAAATATACCTTTTAAAGCCACCGGCTTTTGCGCACCGTTTGCTTTGATCGTCGTTTCTCGTAGTATAGATCTGTTTATCTTTTTTGGAAATCTCAGCTCTTTCTATCTTTTTTCTGGGCCGTGTCAGCGCAACGTAACATACCTTGTGTTCCAAAATGTCTTTTGTATCGGGATCTGCCATTGCCTCAATCACATCGTCAATAACAATTACAGAGTCAAACTCCTTGCCTTTTGCCCGGTGAATATTGCTGACCGTAATTGCGTGTTTGGCTCCCGTTCCGGATTCATACAACATTGGCTCCTTGGCATTTCTCAAGAGGCCTTTTAGCAGATCTGCAACCTCATATCTCTTCCGCGCTTCACCACGCTGTGTTGAAACAAGAGCCGTCCACCGCATATGTGCCATTTCGTATCCAGCCTCCGGAAACAAAGCAAGATGGTTTGACACAAAGGCAGTTTCATCAATAGATTCATTTTCGTAGTCACAGAATATACGGGCAATCCAGTCGCCCAGCGTCGGAGACCCCAGGCCACGGTGCAGGGTATGCGGAACATCCGCATTTTGGAGCCATGCAGAGATCTGCAGTGCCTGTCCATTTGTACGGGTAAGAATACACAATGTCTCACCCTGACCGACATATCGCAGTGCATCGTCCCTTGAAAACTTGGTCAGTTTTACAGGCATCCGGGGAATGTGTGTCAACAAATCTTTCGCTGCAGAAACCCGTTCCGTGGTGGAACCAGTAAGGATTGCCTTCCGGTATGGGACAGTCAACTGCCCAAAGGTATCACCCTGGCGGTGATTCTCTGTGAGTGCGTAATAATTGGCACCGGGAAAACTCTTGAAAATGTCTCGATAGAATTGTTCAGAGGACATAATCACGGGATCGCCTTCTGCCATATAGTCATACAATGCCTGACAAGAATCGCCCAAAATCGTGAACCCACAATCGTCTGGGAGTCCTTTCAGCATCGCCAAGACCAACTCTGCCCGGCTGCCAACAAGATCCTGAACCTCATCAACGATGATATGCTCATACTCAGCCAGCATATCTTTTTTCTTTTTGAAAATGGATGTTGCAACTTTTATGCGCTGATCATAGTCATATGCTTCCAGAAGGAAGTGCTTGGGAAGTAAATCCTGATGATTTTCCTGCACCCATGCCAGCATATATGTAGAGAAGGAGTCAAATGTACGAACATCTACATCCTGCCACTCATAACCGATGTGTCCCGTCTCGGCGGCATCAGAGAGCCTGTTTCGTACAACCTCCACGGCAGAGTGCGAGAAACACAGAACCAAGATATTCTCTGCCTTAGCCGGCTCCTCGTTGATCATATGGATGATTTTTTCAATCAAGGTCCATGTCTTGCCCGTACCGGGGCCAGCATTTACGATGCTTCGCTCTGCAGGTTTCGCTTCGATGATTTCGTCCTGTGTGGTTTCTTTAAAGGAACTGAAATCGATTTTCCTGACTTCCGCAGGCTGGAGCACCGACTGAACGGGTTTCCGGACAACGAACGGATCGTCCGTTTTTTTCTCCGCGGGAGTAGGAGCCCCCGATTCTCCAGCATGCTTCTGTTCTGGGGTGTCTCCTGCAAACAGTTTCGCTGCCGCTCCGGCATCTCCATCTTCTGATGCACGCTTCTTTCGTGCAGCTTCTTCCAATTCGAAAATTGCCGGCTGAGCCCTTTTGTTCTCCTCATATATTGCTAACTCGGAAAGATCAAAATTGGGACGGCAACTATGAAAGTGGCTGCATTTCGTGTTAAGGCACCTGCAGATGACCTGCTCATGCCCCTGCTGGTCTCTAATTGTTCCCCAGGGATAGTCATTTTTTGCAGCGTATGCGCAGTGAACTGATGCATAATCGTATTCTTTCTTCTGAAGGCTCGTCAATGCACATTGTTTTTTGAGAATCTCCAGCGAAAATGGGTCATGTATTTTGGAACGAAAAGTAGAGTCCTCATAAAAACTCTTTTCTACAGGATACAAATTGCTCCGGAATGCTACAGTACTGATATTACTCTCCATGCTGCACCTGCTTTCCAGGCAGCTTATAATAGCATTTCAATTGTGTGTATTCCCACAGCCGCCGGAACTCTGCAGGCTGCATATTACTTCCGGCAATAGCAGTGAACACCATATTCTGATCAACAGATGCATTGAGTATAATCTGCTCCTGAAGGAAACGGTATGCAGGAACTGTCAGTGTCTTATATCTTTCCGGGGCAGCCTCGATATCAGGGCTGCCACCAAAAACAAAACGGGCTTCCTTGCTGGAGTCCACAATTCCGAAGTGGCATGTATGCTTCCATCCACGAATGGGAGTGTCTGGTTTCAGAATTTCATAGTATGCATTGTCACTCAGAACGATACCAATAGACTGATTGGCATAATAACCTCCGGGAGTCATTGCCAACATAGCAGCACCCTGGCCGACATTCCACATGGTTTCTTCCGGAAAAAACAGCTTATCTCCATACTTGTCATCCATCTTCTCCAACAGAGGACGCAAATTGCTACTACCGCCCACCATAACGATCCGATCAATATTGGCAAGTCCAACTCCCGACTGACGGATAGCTTCCTCTAGGCAGTCCATCGCCATCGTAACTTCCGGATCTACAATGTCAGCAAACCAGTCATATTCCAATGTTTCACGGCAGGCACCATACACGCCATAATTATTGATGGAAATCGTGGCGGTATCATCATCGCCAAGCATGCGTTTTGCCCGCTCGGCACGAACCCGCATCATATCCTGGGCGCTGGATGGCATATCTGCGAATGCCTTCTCAACACCTTTTTTACGGGCAATTTTTGCATGAATTCGCTTGGCAATTTTATCATCGATATAGTCACCGGCAATGCCTCTCCCGACTGTTGCCAATTCAGATACTTTTCCATTGACATGCTGAAGAATGGATACATCCAGCGTGCCACCGCCCCAGTCAAAAATCGCAACAACAGAAGAACTTTTCAGTTCATTATAGTTTGCAAAAAAGGCCGCAGTGGGTTCACTAATAAAAGAACTAATATAAATACCGGCTTTCTTTGCTGCTTCACGCAGTTTGGCACGCTTTGATGCGCTGAAGCCAACGGGAATCGCAACAGTTGCCTCTTCCATGTCAATTCCGGTACGATTATGCACATTGGCTTTCAGATACTTAAAAACCTCGTTGGCCACATCGACGGCAGTCCATTCACGGCCTGCGATTGTTTTTATCTGCTCAGAATCCAGAATGGTCTTAACCGATGGAATATACTCACAGGATTCGCTCAGCTCCATCTTCTTATCCCATGCATCCCGGCCAGTGAATACAGCGCCTGTGGTTTTATCAATCGCAACAACGGACGGAATCGGACGTCCTTCTTCATCGCCGTATTTAACGGCTTCTGGCTTTTGATCCATCACCACATATCCAACAGTTGCGCTGTTGGTTGTACCAAAGTCAATGCCAAAATAATATTTCAATCCTGTTGCCACATTTTTTCACCTCACTCAATTTTCATGCCGCCTTTTTCCAATATATCGAAGATACTCTGAAGCTGGAGCCTCAGGTTTTCTCCCAAATCGCAGCTCATAGGCACATCCAATGCATCTACAAAATCCCGATATTCGCCCCGAATCTTGGATGCAAGTCTCTGGAGCAACTCATCAGCCTGTTTACTTCTATCCCGGCAGAGAACCTCTGCCATCTTAACTCTTTCTGCTATTTCCGCGTCTTTTTCGGCGATGACTGTATTTCTTTGCTCCACCGTCTGTTTCAACACAATGATATTGCCTTCAGCGGCAGACAGTCTTTTTCTTAACTCAGTAATAGTATCCTGTAGGTCTGCTATCTGCTGATTGGTTCCATGAAGTTTATTCTGCTCAGTTTCCAAAGCTTGGGTCAATGCATCAATTTTAACTCTCTGTTGCGTACTCTCGGCCTTCACAACAGCTGTAGCTTTAGAAGCTTCCCCCAGCAACGCAGCAAGATATGCTATCTTATCAGCAGAAGTATCTTCCTCAGGCTGTGCAACGGTCACTTTCGGTGCTGGAACTCTATCTTCCGGGGGATTGTCTGCAACAGATACAATCTTCGCTTTTTCCGCTACATCTGTTGTTGATGCAGGGGTTACTGAATCAGTCTTCGTGTCTGCGATGACACTTTGGGGAAAATCATAATCAGCAAGCCACTTGCGAATCTTTGCAGTATTTTTTACAACAATGTCTTTTGCGGAACCAGCATTTTCAATGCCATCCATTATGGAAGAAACAAGCGCTACAAACTCGTTAATGAATACCGGTTTGGTTCCAATATCTGCAAGAGGACATAGTTCCGCATCCGGTCGAAGTTCCGCTAGAAAATACTTCTCCAATGTTTTCTCAGCCGTGCCGAGTCGTTTTTTATCTTTATTAACACATGCACTCGGCAACCGCTTAATTATGGGTGCCAGTATATTCTTGTTAGCATTGTTATTAAGCATCAATGCTAACAAATGCGCCATCAACCGGAAAGATACATTGCTGTCAATGCCGTAGTATTTTCCGCCGAACAGTGTTGCCAGAGTTGCATTCGGATCTTCCGTTTGAATCAAATAGGCATAGAAAGGCTCTGCACCGCAGAAAGCAAATCCTTCGTACAAATACTGTTCTGCACGGCCAGTCAAACCTGTATCCGCAACAAGGCCAAGCCATGCGCTGCGAAAAGCTTTTTTTTCCTTAATTGTAGGCTCTTTCTTTTTCTTTTCTTTTTTTGCATTCATCAACGCATCAAGCGCTTCAATGTATTTATCCATGATGATTCCTCCATCAATTATCATTTTATTGCATTTTCTGTCCAATAAACCATCTATATTCAGACTTCCGAATTCTTTATATACTCCACAATATCCCCAAAATCCGTATCCAGCGTGCCGCAGATCTTTTCCAGCACGCCCATCGCCACGGGTTCATCTCTGCGGAGTTTGGTCATGGTATTGGGGGCCAACCCAGCGGCTTTTCGCAGGTCGGCTTTGCTCATCTTTTTATCCACCAACAACTTCCACAGTCTGTTATAGGAAATGGCCATATAGGAAACCTCCTGATGATATCACAAATATACAAAAGAATCATATCATCTTGTGTCAGATTTTTCAAGATGTTGTCGCAAGATTGTGCGATTGTACAACAAAATAGTTGAACTTATGCTTGCGGTAAGGTACAGAAATCGCAGCATTTCGCCTTTCAACTCTGTGCCAATCATGCACATATCCAAGTGTGATTTCACTACCTTTTGGCATATCCACTCCGGTAATTTGCTTGTACAGTCAGCCGTTTCCCGTTTTGGAGGTATCCCCCCCTTGCTAATTCTGCGAAAATTTGTGCGAAGCCCCATGCCAGTCTTCATATAAATAGAGCGTAGGGATTTTGATCCCCCCTTGGGGCCACCGCATAACATCAATTATTTCGTATCGCTTTTTGCCCTTTCCCGGTAGTAATACTCCTTTGATTTGAGTTTATTCCTCACACTCTGACATTCCAGAGTGCCGCAATACTTCTGCCGGTTCCCTCGTTTGATGAACGCCTTACCGCAAGCCTGGCAGAACGCAATATTGGTTTTACCTCCGTAGTCATCTAGGGCGTTGGCATTTACCGCCATAAATCTGGCAAGGCCGAAATAGGCTGCGTCCACCACGGATTTGACGGAGGGTTGCAGCTGGATCTGCCCGGTGGCGAGGTCATATTTCAAGCCCATATTAAGCTTTGATATTTTCTCGACAAACCGCTGCAGCACTAGGGGACGGTGGGCGCTGTCCGTCCGATACCACTCGCGGAGCAGGTTCTGCTGTTCCGGTACACAGACACCATCGTAGATTCTCTGAGCATCGGCTGCTTTTCCCTCCATCAGACTGCGGATGGCGAAGGCTGTCAAGGTGTCGGTATAGAGCTGCTCCAAATCCTGCACCATATCTTCCACAAAAACGCGATAGGATTCCAACATGTTCACCATGCAGTCCCAAAAGCCATTCGGATCATCGTTGTTCATTTCTAGGTACGCCACATCATCTCCGTAAAAATAGTAGGGATGAATATTCTCCAGACTCCACCGAATCAGAATCCGTGCACATTTTTCCAGAGGCTTGTTCCGAAGTTCTAGGTTCAGATTGCACAGCTCAATCAGCAACTCCTGCCCGGAAGGGTAACCCTTATAGACCTTAGGAAATTGCCCGGGGGTATATTCCGCAAATATTGTTAACTTACCATCCATGGTTCCAATTCTGTATGAATGGAACCGGAGGGTGTGTTTTTTTATGTCTCCGATGCCGCCAATCTCATAATCCGTCAGTTCTCTTTTCAGATCCATAGCGTCACCCTCCTTTATTACCGAGAATCTTACCGTTAGAACTTTGTATTTCGTTTTGCTTCTTACCGATAGAGTAGGGATTTATGCTCCTATTATATGCGATAATATAGCCAAACACAAGAGAAGGGAGTGAAATATATGAAAACGAGTTCTAACAAGTCCGTATTCAATCTCAAGGAAGCGGCGGCTTACCTAGGAATCAGCGTACCCACCCTGGTGCGGTTGCTGGGGAGCGGAGTCATTCCATATCGCCGAGTGGGACAGCGGTGGCTCATTGCACGCTCTGCGCTGGATGATTGGCTGAACAAGAAAAACTGAGGAATGAGTGATCAACATGGACGAAAACACACCAATCACCGTATACACGGCAGAGTGCATCGGTAACGCAGTCAACTGCCTGTATCCCAATGAAGTCAAAATCACGGATGAATTCTCCGCAAAGCTGGCCTTTGACAAAGACATGGTCTGCGCCCGATACAAAAACAACTATCGGAACACCGCAAACTTTGAGGTTGCCAACGCCCTGCCCGGGGACTGTGACAACGACCACTCCGATATAGCATCGGACTGGATTACCCCGGAGGACATTGCAGACCTCTTTGCCAATGTTCCCTATGTGCTGCACTACAGCCGCCACCACATGAAGTCCAAGGGCGAAAAAAGCGCCCGCCCCCAGTTTTATATCGTGCTCATCATTGACCCGGAGCGGGATACAGACCGCTATATGGCTCTGAAGCAACGCCTGCTGGTGGCATTCCCATTTTTCGATGCCAACGCCATGGACGCCGCCCGGTTTCTGTTCGGCATGGAAGATCCCCAGGTCATCTATCATCCCGGCACGATTACCCTGAATGTATTTCTGGATGACTTAGAGAACGAACAGGCTTTTGCCAACATGGGGCGCGCCATTCCCGAGGGTAGCCGCAACAGCACCATGTCTCGGATCGGAGCTAGGATCATCAAACGGTACGGCGATACCCCAGAGGTAAAGGATCTGTTTTTCCAAGCTGCCCAGCAATGCTCCCCACCTCTGGAGGATCGGGAGTTGGAAAGTATCTGGACAGGAAAGCAACGGCTCTATGCCAAAATCTGCAAGCAGCCCGGGTATATCCCGCCGGATACTTACAATGGTCTTGGCCCCGTAGTCTGGGACACGCTCATCCCCTTTGACGAATAGGAGCTCCCCACATTTCCCGTGGATGCATTACCCGAGGTCATTCGCCGCTATGTGCTGGCGGTGGCAGAGTCCACCCAGACCACCGTGGATATGGCGGTGGTGGAGGCTCTGGGCGTTGTGTCCCTGTGCAGTCAAGGAAAATACTTCATCCGGTGCAATGCGGACTGGGCAGAACCTCTCAACACTTACACAGTCGTCATTCTGCCCCCGGCAGAGCAAAAATCCTCGGTGCTGTCCATGATGATCCACCCGGTGGAAGTATTTGAAAAATTGGAAAACGAGCGGCACAGCCCGGAAATCGTCAAAAGCCAAATGGAACTGAGCAAGCTGGAAAAGGAGAAGCGCAGTCTGGTAGAGCGGGCATCCAAGGGCAAAGCAACCGGGGAGGATATCAAAAACAAGGCCAAAGAAATAGCCGAATACGAACCAGTTAAGCCTCTCCGACTCTTCGTGTACGATGTGACCTATGAAAAGCTGACTTCCGTTCTGACCGAGAACAACGGTTGTGCGGCGGGGTTTCCGCAGAGAGCGGTATCTTCGATATCATCAGCGGCCTGTACAGCCGCAATGTGAATATCGACGTATTCCTCAAAGGTCACAGCGGCGATACCATCCGGGTCGACAGAATCGGCAGGGCCAGCGAGAGCATCATCCACCTGGCATTGACCATGGTGTTGGCGGTACAGCCGGAAGTGCTGAATGGGCTGATGAGCAACAACACCTTCCGTGGTCGCGGCCTGACCGCCCGATTTCTGTACTCCATGCCGAAGTCTACCGTTGGCAGCCGCTCCTTCTCCACGAAGCCGATCCCGGAAGGAGTCAGAGCTAGGTATCAGGCTCTGATTGAAACCATCCTGTCCAGTGACAATGAGCAGGAGCCGATCAGTCTGGACGATGGTGCCCGGGAAGTGTTGGAAGACTTGTTCAAGGAGATAGAAGGTCGGTTGAAAGGAGACTTGGCGGAGATCTCCGACTGGACAGGTAAGTTCGTGGGTGCGGTTCTGCGTATCAGCGGGATTCTGCACGTCATGAAATACCCCAAGGATTCCATGTTCGATGCCGTTGACCGGGAGACCATGGAGCATGCCGTAACCATCGGCAGGTACTTTCTGGCGCACGCCAAATCCGCCTATTCCCTTATGGAAGCCGACACCGTAAACAAAGATGCCCAGCACCTGTTGTCCTTTATCAAGCGGGAACGGCTTGCGGAGTTCTCCCGCCGGGATGCCATGCGGCTTTGCCGCAGTTTCAAAACCGCAGATTCTCTGCAGCCCGCGCTGAACCGGCTATGCGAGTATGGCTACATTGCCGTCAAGCCCTAGGAACTGGCTCTGGGCATTGGCCGCCGTCCGTCGGAGACCTATGTAACAAATCCCGCCGTACTGAATGTGTGATCCGTCCGTTTTGCCCGTTGTACCCGAGAGGGAAGGGGCGGTCGCAATCTCTACGCCTTTTCTCTCCGGACAACGGCCTGGGGTCTTACGCACAAAAACGGCGAAATCAAAAGGGGAATTACCCCGGAATCAAACAAAGGGGGGGTAAAATGACCAAACATGAAATTGAGATTCTGAATGTCATGCGCAGCCGGGGCAAAACAGCCACGGATATTGCGCTTGCCCTTCAAGTCTCCGTCAATACCGTTCGCTCTTACATCCGCCGCCACCCGCCGGAAGATGCGGTTCGGATCGGATGCCGCCGGTGCGGGAAACCGATACTCCAAGTGAAGGGCAGAAAGGCCAAATACTTTTGTTCCGACCGATGCCGAAATGCATGGTGGAACGCCCATCCGGAACAGGTGCAGCGGAAAGCCTATTACCGTCTGACCTGTGAATACTGCGGAAAGGAGTTTGTCAGCTATGAAAACCGAAACCGCAAATACTGCTCCCGCCTCTGTTACGCCGACGCAAGAAGAACTCATTCGGTATCGGATCCTCTGCGCAATGCTGGATCACCTCGGCCGAGCGGGGGAACTGGACGCCCAAACCCGTGAACGGGCAAATGCTGTTCTCGCCATGAAGACCGGCCTGAAACGGGACAGCATTTTCCTTTAAATTCGTCATGATATGGACTTGCTATATCCTCCGAAACGAGCAATATATGTAGCTGACGATACTTGATACAAAGGAGAAGACCATGCCGAGAACCGTAGAACAAATCCAATTTACTCCCCACATGCCGAAAGCCCTTCGGGTGGCGGCGTATGCCAGAGTATCCTGTGGCAAGGATGCCATGCTTCACTCTTTGGCGGCACAGGTGGATCATTACAGCACCTACATCCGTCACCAACCGGGTTGGGAGTTTGTGGGCGTTTATGCAGACGAAGCCAAAACCGGCACCAGAGACAGCCGGGAGAACTTTCAGCGGATGCTCACTGACTGTCATATGGGGAAGATCGATCACATCATTACCAAGTCCATATCCCGCTTTTCCCGGAACACCGTGACGCTTCTGGAAACGGTGCGGGAACTGAAGGGTCTGGGCATCGGCGTTTATTTTGAAGAGCAGTCCATCGACACAGCCACCGCTGACGGAGAGTTGATGCTTTCCATTCTGGCAAGCTATGCCCAAGAGGAAAGTCTCTCCGCCAGCGAAAATCAGAAGTGGCGTGTGAAACGAAATTTTGAAAAAGGCATTCCTTGGAGATCCTTCATGCTAGGATACCGTCGTGAAAACGGCAGACTGGCCGTCATCCCGGAAGAAGCGGAAATCGTCAGAAGTATTTTCGACGACTATCTGGCGGGAAAGGGCGTTACCGCCATTACCAAACAGCTAAACGAAAGCGGTTCTACCACCCAGAGCGGCGGCGTGTTTCACAAGAGTGCTGTGGAGCGGATCCTCCGCAATTATGCCTACACCGGAAATCTTCTGCTGCAGACCAAGTTCCGGGAAAACCATCTGACAAAGGTCACCCGGAAGAATCAGGGAGAGTTGCCCCGATACCATGCGGCGAACACCCATGAAGCCATCATTTCACAGGAAACATTCGATGCGGTCCAAGCGGAGATCCTGCGCAGAAAGCGGAAGTATGCGCCGACCAAGCCGCAGCAAACATCCCCCTTCACGGGACTTATCACCTGTGCTATCTGCGGCAAGCACTACGCCGCAAGACCACCGCCACAGGGCCGGTCTGGATCTGCGCTACCTACAATTCTTATGGGAAGTCCTACTGCCCCTCAAAAGCCATCCCGGAGGAAACACTGATGCAGGCCGCCGCTCAGGTCGGACACACGGGCAAAATAACGGCGATTACAGCCCACAACGACAATCTCCTGAAGTTCACCCTCGAGGACGGAACCGGTGTCGTAAAACGGTGGCAGGACCCCCGCGCCGAGAGCTGGACGGCGGAAATGCGCAAATCTGCCGGAGAAAAACACGGGAAAGGAATCAACGCCATGCCGAAAGCTAATAATGTCACCGTTATCCCTGCCACGCTGAATATCCATACCAAAACACCTACCATGGAAAGGGTGCGCCGCCGGGTAGCGGCTTATGCCCGTGTCTCCACGGACAGCGAAGAACAGCTCACTTCCTACGAAGCCCAAGTGGACTATTACACCAAATTTATCCGGGAAAACCCGGATTGGGACTTCGTGGAGGTCTATACCGATGAGGGCATCAGCGCCGTCAACACCAAACACCGCAACGGCTTTAACCGGATGATCCGGGATGCTCTTGCCGGAAGGATTGACCTGATCGTGACCAAATCCGTCAGCCGTTTCGCCAGAAACACCGTGGACAGTCTGACCACCATCCGCAAGCTGAAGGAGGCCGGCTGTGAGTGCTTCTTCCAGAAAGAGAATATCATGACCTTTGACTCCAAGGGGGAACTGCTCATCACCATCATGTCGAGTCTTGCCCAGGAGGAAAGCCGCAGCATCTCCGAAAATGTTACCTGGGGGGGCAGCGAAAGCGCTTCGCCGATGGGAAAGTCAGCATCCCTTACGGCCGATTTCTGGGCTATCGCAAAGGTGCGGATGGTCTGCCGGAGATCGTTCCGGAGAAGGCGGAGATCGTCAGGCGTATCTACCGTGAATTTCTTCAGGGAAAATCCACCAACGCCATTGCCGCCGTGCTGACAGAGGAGGGAATCCTCACTCCCGGCAAGAGGACCGTTTGGCAGAGAGTTACCGTGGAGAGCATCCTGCGGAACGAGAAATACAAAGGCTCCGCTCTGCTTCAGAAGTCTTTCACGGTGGATTTCCTCACGAAGAAAACCAAGATCAACGAGGGGGAGGTTCCCCAGTACTATGTGGAGGACAGCCACCCGGCCATCATTGAGCCTTGGGAATGGGAACAGGTGCAAGCGGAGCTGGAGCGGCGTAAAAGCAGCCGCAATCGACGCCGTCAGACCAGCCCGTTCTCCGGGAAGATCCTCTGCGCCGACTGCGGCGAGATTTTTGGCGCTAAGACTTGGCACTCCACCGACCGTTACCGCAGGGTCGTCTGGCAGTGCAACGGCAAATTCAAGAGGGAACACAAATGCGAAACGCTCCATCTGACCGAGGAGCAGTTGAAGAAACTGTTTCTTGCCGCCCTTGGAGAGTACTTATCCGACTGGGATACCGCCATCGACCGGCTCCGCTGCGCTCAGCGGACGCTCACGGACACGGATTTCATTGACGCATACATTCAGGCATTGGAAGAGGATCTAACCACCATCACCGGGATGCTGCGCCTGTGTATCACAGAAAATGCCGCCAATGCCACAATGGAAGAAGTCTACCGCACCACCCATGCCGACCCCTGTCACCGCTTTGAAGAAACCGAAGCTAAGCTGGCAGCGCTGCAACGGCGGCGGGAAAAGATGAAAGCGGACGCCATTGCCATCGGCGGCATGATGTTCGAGCTGGGAGAACTGACCGCCTTGCCGCTGACCTTCGATGAAAAACTCTGGCAAGGCACCATCGACCAAGTCACCGTCTACGCTGATGAGCGGGTCGTGTTCCACTTCAAGGACGGGAAGGAAATCACAACGAGGCTATGAAAATGCAAAAGAAGACTCAGGTTGCAGATTGGATTCTGCTGACCTGAGCCTTATTTTATGTA
>ERZ857785.1575-NODE-1575-length-23981-cov-4.971537_pt1 | contig 23981 bp, 23 predicted proteins | sample MGYA00519763_ERZ857785 | MGnify/ENA primary metagenome ERZ857785 (study PRJEB31778, sample SAMEA3449365) | human gut metagenome | biome: human gut; feature: human-associated habitat; material: faeces | place: United Kingdom | collected 2010/2012 ...
TTTATTCGGTCCAGGGATATCATCTCTATTTTTTCCTTAAATTTAATCTTGCTTCCCTCTAACCTATATCCCATTCTATCTGATTTTGAAGTTACTGTGTAACTACTATTAAAAAAATTATTTAAGCTTTCTTCATCTGCAAGGTTATATTGCATATCTTCAAATACTCTTATTACTTGATTTTTAGTTATATAATTAAATGGATTTTTAACAAACCACATAGCCTCAATAAATCCATTTTTTTCTTTATATTTTAATAAGGAGTTTATTATTTTTTCTGAAAGGTTAGTTTTTTTGCCTATTTTAATTATATCTCCTTTAATTAAAACTCTACCATTAACTCCTCCTATTTTTCCTCTTATATAGGTACTTTTACTTTCTAAAACTTTAGGTATTAAAAATCCTCCTGCAAAGGCTATATAAGCTCTACAACCTTTTGCTAGTCCTTTAAAAGACAATATACTCTCTGACTTTATAAAAATAGGTTTATTATTTTCAACACTAACTCCATTAATAGTAGGTAAAAGGTCTCCTCCAGTAATTGCTATTAATGTATTTTCACTTATTTTTAACTCTGGCCCTAAAACTGTAGCTTCAATGCAAGCTTCATTTATATCATTTCCAACTAATATATTAGCTAAATTTAAGCTAAATATATCCATAGCTCCACTTACAACTATTCCAAACTTTTCATAGCCCTTTCTTCCCTCATCTTGAATAGTAGTTAAAAGACCTGGCTTAACTACTGTTATACTCATATTTATGTCTCCTTTAAACTATTATATTCCTTTATAGAAATTTCTTTAAACTTTACTATATCACCACATTTAAGAAGGGATTTTTTAGGGCTTTCTAGATTAAATAATTTAAGTGGAGTTCTACCTATAATTTGCCAACCACCAGGAGTTTCTATTGGATATACTCCTGTTTGCATTCCTGCAATTCCTACAGAACCTTCTGGAATTTTTAATCTTGGAGTTTCCTTTCTTGGAGTTGCTATCTTTTTGTTCATTCCCCCTAAATAAGGAAAACCAGGCGCAAAGCCTAGCATATACACTAAATATTTTCCTGAGGTATGAATCTTTATTACTTCCTCAATAGATATATTATTATACTTTGCTACATATTTTATATCAGGTCCAAAGTCTTCTTCATAACATACTGGAATTTCTACTATATTTTCTTTATACTCCTTTGAAAAATCTAAACTATTAATAATATTTTCTATTTCATTTTTTAATAAAGGAAAACCTTCATGTAATTTAAATTCAAAGGGATTATAAATTATAGATATGGCAGTATAATAGGGTATATATTCTGTAATTCCCTTAATTTTATGATTTTCAAAGTAGTCGCATAAAATTCTTATTTTCCTGTTAATAGTTTCATCAATTTTATTTTCAAATTGAATTAGTAAAGAATTTTCACTACTTTGAATTATCTTTATTCCTTCCATACTACCACCACACTTTTATACTATATTTGAAAGAGGCTCTATTAAAATTCCTTCCTTTTCTAAGGTTTCTCTTATTTTTTTTACAAATTCTAAAGCCTTTAAATTGTCTCCATGTACACATATTGATTGTGGAATAATTTCTATTTCTTTTCCATTAATACTTGTAACTTTATTTTCTTTTATCATTTTAACAACTCTTTTTATTGCTAAATTTTCATCAATTATTACTGCTCCTTCTTTTTTTCTAGAAACTAAACTTCCATCATCATTATAAGCCCTATCTGCAAAAACTTCATTTGCTGTTTTTAAATTAGTATCCTTAGCTGCTTTAATAAGTTCACTTCCACTTAAACCAAGCAAAATAATGTCTTTGTCAAATTCATATATTCCTTCACATATAGCCTTTGCCATATTGTAATCTTTACTTGCCATATTATATAAAGCCCCATGAGGTTTAACATGTTGAAGCTTCATATTATTAGACTTTAAAAATCCATATAATGCACCTATTTGATATTGTATTATTGATTTTATTTCTTTATATGAAAGATTCATTTCCCTTCTTCCAAAACCTTGCAGGTCATTAAAACCTGGATGTGCACCACATGAAACCTTATTTTCTTTTGCATATTTTACAGTATCACTCATAACAATAGGGTCAGAGGCATGAAATCCACAGGCAATATTACAAGATGAAATATATTTTATTACTTCACTATCACAACCTATTTTATAATTTCCAAAGCTTTCTCCTAAATCACAATTTAAATCTACCTTATACATAAATTTCTCCTAAAAAGTTAATACTTTAAATTTACATTCTTAATGTCAGTTATTAACATATGACCTGGTGAATGTGTAATTACTATTTCTGGTTTTACATTCATTATAACTGACTGTGGTGTAACTCCACAAGGCCAAAAGACTGGTACTTCCCCTTCCTTTATTGTAACCTTGTCTCCAAAATCTGGTTTATTTATATCCTTTATTCCTATATCTTCAGGATTTCCTATATGAATAGGTGCACCATGAACCTTTGGCATACTTCCACTTACAAGAACTGACTTTACTATCTTATCTTTTGGAATAGGTCTCATACTAACTACCATTTTTCCTTTAAAAATTCCAGCTTCATTACAATTAATATTAGTTTTAAACATAGGCACATTACATCCTTCTTCTATATGCCTTACAGGAATATCAACTTCTAAAAGTTCTGACTCAAAAGAAAAGCTACAGCCTATTAAAAAACTTACAAAATCTTCTCTCCAAAACTTTTCTATATCTGTATATTCTCCAATTAATTCTCCCTTTTTATATATTCTATACTTAGGAATATCCTTTGCAATATTAATATCTTTTCCTAAATATTTAAGAAACTTATCTCCTACATCCCCTACCTCAAGAAGAGGACAGGATTTAGGATTTCTTTGGGTAAATAAAAGAAAATCATAGGCTATATCCTTTGGAACAATAACTAAATTTGCCTGAGCATAACCTAAACACATTCCTGAAGTTTGACCTGTTATTTTACCTTCACTAATTAATTTTCTAACTTCTAAAGGTTTCATATTTGAATAATCCATAAAAATCACCTACACTATTTTTTGTATATTTTCATATTCTTTAAGATTTTCTTCTTCATCAAAAAATCCAAGTTCAATAACCTTATCAAACCATTCACTACAAGTTTCCTTTAATTTTAATGAAGAATCAACTATTTCTCTCATTAAATTAACAACAGAACATATCATTGAAGAATTACATCCATCTATTGCAGGTATTAAATCTCCATACATATCTATCATTCCACTTCTTGAGGCTACCTTTAAAGCTTCAAGTTCTTTCTCCTTATCATGCATTATATTTATATCATTTTTTAAATAAGCTATTGCGGCTATAAGTCCATAAGTTCCCCAATCTGAAACTGTTGCAGTTATTATATTATCAGCAGACGTTTTTGCAATTAATCCACCCTTACATGGACAATCACAACTTCCCTTAGCTGCCCTTGGAATATACTTTTCTAAATGGTCTTTTAAAGTGCCCATACCAAGTTCATTTCCTAAATCTCCTATGGCAATATTTAAAACACCCTTTTCCTTTAACTTTTCAAATAATATATCTGCCTTTGCTTCAAGATTTGTAATATCCTTTCCTAAAGAATTATGATAAAATCCTTTATAATTTGCCCCAGGACATTCAATAGCAATTACAGCTTTAGGCATTCCTTTAGACATTAACTCCTCTGCCATATACTTTCCTTTAGACTTATCCTTTGTAAAAGCTATACCTGCAAGAGACTTAGGATATTCATAAATTCCTTCAATACTATCATGATAATGAAGTCCTATGACATAAGACAAATTCTTAACAGCCTCTATATTTTCTTCTTGACAAATAATTACTGGCTTAACATTAAAAGCTTTAACTAAAGCACTTGCAAGTAGCATAGTACCTACTATTCCATCAGTTTCTGCCTTTTTAAATGGTCTAAGAACAAAACCTGTCATTAAATAAACTAAATCCCCTTCCTTTAATGTTTCACAAAGCTTTAAGGCTGCATTCATTGTAAGGGGCTTTTTAGTATATTCTCTTGAAGCCTTATAAAGAATTTTACATACTCCATAACCTCTTGGGTCTATATTCATTATACTATCTAAACTTTCACCAAGATTTAACCTTCTAAGTTCCTCTCTATTCATAAAAATCACCTTACTTTTATATTAATTAGTTGCTTCTAAAAAGTCTTCCATTAATACATCTTGTAATTTCTTTAAAAGTTCTGGGGCTTTTCCACCAACAGGCTTTCCATCTATAACAGTAGCTTGCATACAGAAATTACTTGAACTTGAAACTATTACTTCATCAGCCTCCATTAACTCCTTTAAAGTAAAGGCCTTTTCATTAACTGGAATACATAACTTTTTACACATCTTTATTAAATGAGCCCTTGCTATTCCAGGTAAAATAAGTTCATCAGTTGGAGCTGTTTGAAAAATACCATCCTTTATAATATGAACATTACTATGAGCACACTCTGTTACCCTATCACCTCTATGAAAAACTGCTTCATCACAATTCATCTCAGCAGTCTTTTGTGCTGCCATAACACTTGGTAAAAGATTTAAAGTTTTTATATTACAATGATAAAACCTTGTATCCTCTACAGTAATTAACTTTAACTTTTTAGACATATCACCTATTTCAGCTGGTCTTAAAACAATCCACAAATTAGGCTTAACCTCTGGAAAAGCATGATTTCTTGGTGCAGTTCCCCTTGTAATTTGCCAATAAACAAACTGATTACCAGAATCAACCTTTAAAACCATGTCACAAAGTAACTTTTTTAATTCCTCCTTTGAATAAGGAATCTTAATTCTTAATAAACCTGCACTATTATAAAATCTATCAATATGCTCATCTAAAGAATATATCTTATGATTTCTAGCACAAGTTGCATCATAACATCCATCACCAAAATAACAAACACGGTCATCCATAGGTATTTTCATATTTTCAATCAAATCATATTCCCCATTATAATATCCTAAATTCTCCATAGTGCATTCCTCCTAAAAAATAAAAAAAGACACATTTTTAGAAAATGACTTTGACACCATTGTCTAAAAACATGCCTCTTTGTTAAATTATTTACTTTTATTTATGTTTATATAATACAACTTAAAATAACAACTTTCAATGTATTTGAAACTTTTAATATTCTTTTTAATTATCTAAGTTTTTTTGCCATTAAAATTATTATTTTTAATATTATAAATCAATATTATTTTTAAAGAAAGAAAATCTACTTAAAACTTTAAATGCTCCAAAACCAATAAAGGCACCTAAAGTATTTAAAATAACATCATCAATATCTACTGACCTTAAGTTTCCAATAAAAAGAGATAAAAATTGCAAAAACTCTATAAAAAGTGAAGTACAAAAACATAATATCACTACAGATTTTAAACTTCTAAACTTTTTAGATAATATTGGTACTAATACTGCTAATGGGCTTAAAAGAATAATATTTCCTAACAAATTCATTAACCAGAACTTAATATAAAACCAAGTTTCATTTTCTGTTGTTATATCTTTTATTATATCTTTTATTGTATTAACCAAAGGAAGTAAATTCACAGTTATCCACATTTTTTTATATTCTTCTATAGTTTTTACCCCTCGCATCTCTTTAATGTAATCTAAATTTATTATTTCTAGTGGAAATATAGTTATTGAAATTAATGCTATTAAATACACCTGAAACATTACTACAAAAAACTCTTTTAAACAAAAAAACTTTCTTTTTCCCTTTTTTGCTCTCACAAACCTAATCACTTCTACTATTAATAATATTAAAAATCCTATCCTATAAATAAATATATTCCCATAATTTATCATCTCCCCAAAAATCATTTCTAAATTTTGTTTAATTATTAACTTAATCTTTTTGTAATTTATTTAATTAAAACAAAACTATATTTTTTCTCCTATAAACACTAAGCATAAGTCCTGTCATAACCATTATAATAATGATATTTCCTTTACCTTGAGATATAAATGGTAACCCATAACTTATTGGAGAAAGACCAAAATTAAATAATAGTGACATTATAAATTCTATTGTAAATATGCAAAATATACATATTACAAGAAATTTTCCATAAGAATCTTTAACCTTAAAAATATTTTTGAAGTTTCTTATAACAAAAAATACTATCAAAAACAATATAAAAATTAATCCTATAATTCCAAAAGATTTTAAAATATAATTTATTATTAAATCGTTATCTACCATATTATAATAAAGGTAATCTGACTGATTAAACTTTTCTCCAAATAAGCTTAAAGACTTTATGTTTTCTTTTATGTTTAAATAGAAATTTCCTGAACTTTCAATATATTTTTCTGGTCTTAAAAATCCAAAAAGACTCATTCTTCTATAGCTTGATAGAATCACAATCTTTACAAATGAAATAACAAAAATTATTGTTTCCATTAAAGCTACATTTATCTTGTATTTCTTTTTTAAATTAGAGCATATTAAAATAACATTTATAACTAAAAAATATAAAAGAAGCTTTCCCATTTGCTCAGTAGCCCCTATTAAGATTATTGGTGAAATCAATATAGATATTATCTTAATAAATTTACATTTATTAAATATAATTTTTTCACTTATTTCATTAAATTCCAAAAATATTATTCCCACTATTGATATTAAAAGAATTGGAATGATAATTGATACAATATCACTATTTTCAAATATACCTAAAATAAATTCGTTTATTTTATTATTCCTGTCAATTAAATTTAAAGTCAATATTCCTATTGAAAATATATAAATCTTATAACTATGTTTCTGAAGCTTTCTATAATCAAAAAAATAGAAAGATATTACTACTAATGTTTCTATAAATATCTCCTTAATCTTTTCATATAAAAAGAACTTTCTGTAAAAAACTTCTCCTGAAAGTTGATAAGAATTTAAAGATAAATTTATACTCAATCCAATTAACATCATAATTGTTATCAGTCCAATATTAATCCAATCAATTTTAGGTTTATGTACTTTGTTTAATTTTTCTCCTATATCATTAGGGTTACCCATTCTTTCTATTGCCTTATTTATAGCCTCTTCCTCAGTTAATCCACTTTCCTCATATTCCTCTACAATTTCATAAATATGAGATTTTAATTCTTCACAGACCTCTTTATGAACCTCTTTATTCTTTATGTATCTACAAACACGACTTAAAAATTTATCTATTTTCTTGTCCATAAGCTATTCCTCTCTAAACATTATTCCATTTACTGTATTGGTAAATAGCTTCCACTCTTCTTGTTTTTCATTCAAAATTTTACTACCTTTTTTTGTAATTTCATAATATTTTCTTTTTCTTGAATTTTCACCTTCATTCCAAAAAGAATTTACTAGCTCCTCTTCCTCTAAAATGTGAAGAATTGGATATAAAGTTCCTTCTTTAAAACTAAATATTCCTTTTGACTTTAGCTCCATATTTTTTATAATTTCATATCCATACATTGGTCTTTTCTTTAGCAAAGTTAAAACTAACATTGTTGTGCTCCCTTTTAAAAGTTCCTTATTTATTTTCATATATACCTCCTTTATCTATGCATCGTAAATCTATGTATCAATAGTAACATCATTCTAGTAACTTGTAAATCTTTTTCATACAAAATTTACTATTAAATATGAACTACTAAATGAATTTAATATAACTCCTAATAATAATTTAGGAAAAAATAATAACTTTCCTGTTTTAGATAAAGATTTTATTCTTAACTATATAATTGAAAAAAGAAAAGCTTCCAAGTTAATAGGCCTTGGAGTAGCACTATGCATTATTGCTATTTCCTCTATAGTTTTATTTTCACAACTTATATCTGATAAGTTAATCTTTAGTGATTTTTCTCAAAACTTTAAAGACTCAATAACTGTTATACCTTTATTTTTATTAGTTGCAGTAGCAGTTGGATTTCTTGCAGCTGCTTTCTATCTATTTATGGGATTTATTTATGATAAATGGGGAACTGCTTGGATTGTATTCCCTATTGTTGGAATTCTTTTTGGAGGATTCAGTGGAGCCTATTCTGCTATTAAAAGTAAAAATCACTAGATATAATTTATGGAGCTATCATATTAAGAAAATCAATATATAGTATTAAATGAACATACTATGTAAAATTTCTTTATATGACAGCTCCTAAATTTAATGTTATAAATGAATATTATTTTTAAAGAAAGAAAATCTACTTAAAACTTTAAATACTCCAAAGCCAATAAAGGCACCTAAAGTATTTAAGATGACATCATCAATATCTACTGACCTTAAGTTTCCAATAAAAAGAGATAAAAATTGTAAAAACTCTATAAAAAGTGAAGTACAAAAACATAGTATCACTACAGATTTTAAACTTCTAAACCTTTTAGATATAATTGGCATGATAAAAGCTAAAGGAGATAAAAGAATTATGTTTCCTAATATATTTATTATCCAAAACTTAACCATAAAAAATCCCATTGTATTTACACCAACTATTAAATCCTTTACTAAATTAACTATTGGAATAAAATTCACAAGTAAATTTACTTTTCTATCACCTACTGTTAATGGAAACAAAGTCACAGAAATTAACAATGCCAAATACACTTGAAACATTATCACAAAAAATTCTTTTAAACAAAAAAACTTTCTTTTACTCCTTTTTGCTTTTATAAACCTACTTATCTCCATTATTAGCAATACTATTGGAGCTAATAAATAAACAACTATATTATAAACATTTTTTCTTCCTTATATCAGTACATAATATTTAAAATTCTATATGTTTAAAATAACATTTTATTCAAAAAATGTAAAGTATTTATTAATATCTATTTTAAGTATATATATAATCAATTATTTTTTAATAAAACCAACAAATTATTTAACTTATAAAATTACTGTTTATAATGAATAGATAAATATCACCATTTTTTATATACTTATTTGTTCCATAAATACTTCATATATTTGTTTACTTAATTCTTTTTCACTAGGAATCAACTTATTTATTCCATCAAATAAATCATAAATAATTTCTTTAAACATTTTTTTAAAGTTTATTAGCAAATCAACAATCCCAAATGCCGCTCTAAACACACCACCTATTTTCTCAAAAACTGTATCTCCATCTATTTCATCCATGACAGATTCCAATTTTTCAATCTTTTTATTAATTGTTGAGTCTTCAATTATTTCATCTATATCAACATCTATATCTATATCTGTCATAAAATCATTGTATTCTAAAAGAGCTATATTATAACCTGTAGTACTTGAATAATTATTACAAAAATCAATTAGTGGATTTACAATTTCCTTGTATTTTAATGACAATTTCTCTTCTAATTTATCAATTTTATTATCTAATTCATCACTCATATTATCTAAATATTCATCAAAATCACCATTATCATTTATAAATTCTTTTATAATGTTTATTCCTGTAAATTTATCTGCCATCCTAAGCATTGAATATTTACTATCTGAAATTACATTCATTACTTCATTTATAAATTCTTTCGCATATTCCAATGAAATATGTTGGGAAATATCTGACCATAACATAGTAAATAATTCATCTAAGACCTGTTTACGACCAAATGCTGGAATTACTCCTTTTCTATTTTTTGTCTCTACAGAATTTACACAACATATTTTTATATCTTCTCCAAGTGTTTCTACTAAATATTTTTTCATACTTGCTAAATCAGCATTCTCTTCTTTAGGACAGTTAGTTATAATAATATGAACTGTTTGACTAATTTCATTTCGCAATTCATGAATAAATCGAATTTCTTCTGGTTCAAGCCTTCCTCTTTTTAAATTTATACAATAAAAAATACTATGTATCCAATTAAAAATGTCCTTATCCTTACATCTCTTTGAAATATATCCTTTTAATTCACTACATTGATTTTCTAATTCCAAAACTTCAATTCCCTTTGTGTCATAAATTCTTAAAGGTAAGCCATCTACATTTTCATATATATATTCATTATATGTTTGTGTAACAGATTTTCCATTACCTGTTTTACATATTTCTTTTCCAATAATATAATTAATAAATGAAGATTTTCCTACACCTGTTCTTCCAAGAAGAATAATGTTTGCATACTTTTCTTTCAATTTTAACCTCTCCAATCTTTTGTATTTATATAATTTTTTAATACTCTATTTATTTTTTCATGTAATTTTTCATAATATCCATAATTTCACTTTTCACAAATATTTGATCCCACATTACTGACTCACCTTTAAGATATTTTTCCACACTTCTATAACAAATTTCAGAAATAGCAGTCCCTAATCCTCCTGTAATTGCAGAAGCAACTGATGCATCAATTAAAGAACCTACAACTTGTCCTGCTATTGGGATTAACTTTATAATTTTTGTAACAAAAGACTTTCCTAATTGACTAACAACCAAATCAACTATTACCGCATCTGATAAGGTAGCTAAATTGCTTACCCCATATGTATCAATTATCTTACCAATCATTGTAACTTGTACAGGGACTAATAAAACTGAATCCGAAAACGGAATTGGAACAGCACCTATTCCTGCAGCTGATACAGTTGATGCCACAATAATTTTTTTTGCCTCTCTATGCTTTAATTCTAAATCATGCATTTGAGAACCAATAAATTTTTTACGTAAATCATCATCATCAATTGCATTTGCAGACCAATTCAGTAATTCTGATAATTGAAGAGATTCATCAAATTCTGGATCTGTACTTGTTTCAAATGAAGGAAATTTATAATTACACTCTTCTTCTAATATTCTTCTAAACTCATTAGCAATTTCTCCATCTTCTGTATCTTCATCACATTTAGTAAATACAATACATACTTTATCTCTTGCAGTGATATTTGTTGTGAAATTTTTCAACATTTTAATATCAATATCTTCAATACGTTTATTGGTAATTGGAATGCAGTACCATACTACATGTATATATTCCACTTCTCCACTAACTCTCATTCCATTTGCTAATATATTGTTTATTTCTTTTAAATATGTTTTCCCTTGATTCATTTCATAACCAGCACTATCAATAAGATTAACCGTCATATTGTAATACTTTCCACTGTAGAAATTAAATTCCCTTGTTTCAGGTCTTATATTAGAAATCTTTGCAAGATTAACTCGAAATATTTTATTGATCAAACTTGATTTACCTGCTCCACTTATACCCATTAATAAAATATTAGGATACAGTTCCTTAGATTTATCTTTTTTGTAACTTTCCCAATCTTCTTCTACTTTTTTTCTAAAATCACTCATTATTATGTCTCCTTTATTCTCTATATTAATAGCATCTTTCAAAAGAAGAATTATTATTTTGCTTTTTATTAATAAATTTATTTTTAATAACTTCTAATTGAATCTACAACAATTTGCATTCAAACTTGCTACATGAATTATTGGCTCTCGTTTCAATTCCTTTAATTAAGCACATCTCTTTGGCGTTTGTGTCGTATTGCCAAACTCCTATTTGTGGTGATTTTGGTTTTATAGCTGAGTTTGTTACATCATACCAGTGTTTGCAAAAAGCACATTTTTTGCTTGAAGAATTTCTTATATTTATTGTTACCACATATATCACCTCTTTATGAATTTTTTTACTTTATTTCTTTTAATTCTATTTTATTTGTATTTTTTACATCGATAAATTAATTATAACTGTAGTATCCTGAAATTTCAACATTTTTCTCATTTTTCTTTAAAATACATTATTTTATTAAGTGTATTTTGTCTTTTTTTAAATTTATTTGCTATATTTATTTGTATAGAACTTTAATTTTTTATAAATTTTAAAATGGGATTTGTAGTGTTTTTTTGTTTTTATTCTGCTATTTGGCTATGTATTCCTAAAAATATTAATATTCCTAGAACATATCCTACATAGTATCCTGTATTAGCTTTTTGGGTTAATAGTGAAAATCCTTTCATAAAAATACCTATAAAGCAGAAAAATATTTGTTTTATAAAAACTAGCAATCCAAAGACTGCCCATATTATTTTTCCTATAGTACCTTTGTCTTTAAATCCTGATATATAATCACATACAGAATTTATTAAAACATCTCTATAGTATCCCATTCCAATTAATACACCATTTTTTAGTCCATCTGTAAATTGAAGATTGTTGTTTTCATTGTATTTTAAAACTCCATATTCAATTGCTACTGGAATTGCATCTATCTCATTTTCTACTCCAATAACATCAAAGATGCTTGGCTCCATTAATGATTCTTTTGTTTCTGTTGTTGCTTCTATTGGTACAACTAAGGAGGCAATTATTCCTATTATCACTAAAATTCCACATATGGTCTTATTCATATAAAACACCCCTTTACCACCACTATTTTTATTTTTCATAAAATTTTATCTCTAAATTTATTATTTTAAGTGTAAAATTTAACAATTTAATCTAAATTTATTGAATATTCTTTATATTATAAGTAAATATTACACTTATATACTCTATTAGTCAATATTTATATATGCTATTAGTCTATTAATATATTTTTTATATTCCTTTAAATTTATACATAGGAGTTGATTTTATGGACTATATTTATTTAGGAAAGCGTATTCGTGAAGAAAGATTAAAAAAACACCTTACCCAGGAGCAACTTTCAGAATACTCTGATATATCCCTTTCTTATATGGGGCAAATTGAAAGAGGTGAAAGAAAAGTTACTCTTGAAACTCTTTTAAGAATTTGTAGTTGTTTAAAAGTGTCTATTGATTTTTTACTTAAAGATTCTTATAAAGATGAAAATGATACTATAGTTGAACAATTTAAACAACTTATTTTTGATAAATCCTTTGAAGAAAAACAAATGGCTATTGATGTTTTAAAGGTTATCTTTAATCATTTAGATACTAAATAGTTAATTTCTTAAGTTTCTAACATATTGAATATCTTTTAATAATTTTTCAATTGAAGCTTTTATTAATTCTTCCTGTGAAATATTAAGCTCTGTAGATATAGTGTTTAGTTCAGATATTAAATCTAAATCATTTATTTCTATATTTAAAATTACTTTTGATTTTAACATTTTATTATTTCTCCTTTTTCTGTTCTACTCTATATATTTCTTATAGAGTAGAACATTTGTTTTTAAATTACCTTCAATATTTTATAGAAAATCTTATTATTTGAAAGTTCCACTTCAACTATATCTCCACAATGCTTATTTAATAGTGCCTTTCCTACTGGAGAACTATATGAAATACTTCCTTCAAAGGGATTTGCTTGAACACTATCAACTATCTTATATTCAACCTCTTCATCAAATTCTTCATCATATAAAATTACTGTTTTACCTATTACTACTTTTTCAGTATCATTATCGTCATTTATTACTCTGCAATTATTTAATGTATTTTTTATACTATTTATTTTAGCTTCTACAACAGCTTGTCTATCTTTTTCTGCTTCAAATTCTGCATTTTCTCTTAAATCTCCATGCTCTGCTGCTTCCTTTAAATTTTTAGCAATTTCACTCCTTACTGTTGTACTTAAATAATCTAATTCTTTTTTCAGCTTGTTATAACTTTCTTGAGTTAATACTATTTCATCAAACATAACTTTTCTCCTTTAAATTTATGTATTTTTTCAATTCTTCTATACAATTTTCTGTAATTTCATTAATATTTTTATTTTCTGTTTCAATATTTATTAGTTTTGTTTCTTCAAAGCTGTTATTTTTCAACCACTTGTAAAAATTCACTTCTTTGTTGAAATAGAAATCATCAACCACTTCATCTAACTCTTTTTCTTTAATATTTTCTTTTTGATTAATTCTTTCTTCACATGTTTTATCACTAGCTGATAATAAAAATATTATGTTAGGAATAGGCAAATACCTTTTACCATACTTTAAAATTTCAACAATAATATTTCTATCTTCTATACTTCTATCCCAATGAACAGCTAAAGTAGACCAAAAACTTCTATCTAATATGTATATATCTTCTTTGTTCTCTTCCATTTTTCTTTTGGTTTCCATAGTTCCTGCAATAAAATATAGTGCTGAGGCAAGCCAATAGGCATCTTTTATAAATTTTTCTTTTAATCCATTTTTTAATACTTCTTCATCAACACCATACATATATTTTGCATTTAATCTTTTGCTCAATGCTTTTGCAATTGTTGTTTTTCCAACTCCATTATGTCCTTCAAAGGCAATTGTATACATTCTTTTTCCTCCTTTACTGAAATAGGTTGTAATGATAACTTATCAAAAGGTGTTGTATATATATATTCATCACCATTTTTACTATTATCACTTGATTTATACCCTGCTTCTTCAAGTTTAATTATGGTATCATAAATCAATTTATGATATTCTTCTTTACTCATATACTTATAAATAATACTTTCATCAGAATTTCCATAATAAAAATTTTTAAAGTCTTTACAACTATTTATTATTATTCCATATTTTTCTCTATTGTTGTAATATTCAGTGCCAGGAAATGGAACTAATTGATGAATAGAAATTTCATTTGGTTTTGTCTTAAGCATAAGCTCAATTGATTTATATTGCTCCTCTAAATCTCCAGGTAATCCATAAATCCAATTTGTTTTTATTCTTAAATTATTTCTTTTGCATATTTTTATTCCTCTTTCTATATCTTCTATTGTTATTCCTTTGCATACATCTTTTAATATTTTTTCAGAACCTGTTTCTATTCCTACTTCAACTTTTTTACAACCTGATTTAATTAATAATTGGCACACCTCATCATTAATCATATTTACTCTTAATTGTGCATTAAATCTTATATTTAAGTTATTTTTTCTTATTAATTTCTCAAATCGTCTTAATTTATTTATATCAATAAAAAATACATCATCTGTAAAAAATATATCCTTTTTTTCATAGTTTTCACATAAATATTTAATCTCTTCTATTATATTTTCTACACTTCTAATTCTCTTATTAACAGCTATATTACTTAAATGGCTATAATTACAACAAAACTTACAATTAAATGGACACCCTCTTGAGCCAGAAATTGAATGCATTTTATATTTTTTTATATTAAATAAATCTCTATTAATAAATGGAAGTTTATTTATATCAATATCTAATTTTTCATTTGGTTTGTTAACTATAACTCCATTTTTATCTTTATATGATAAGTTTGGTATATTAAATATTTCTTCCTTTCCTTCCATATAATAAATAAACTTTTCAATAGGTATTTCCCCTTCTCCTTTAATAACATAATCAATTCCTTCATTTAGGCAATCTATAGGAAATAATGTTGGATGAATACCTCCTGCTAAAATAGGTGTGCTTATATTCTTTTTTTTCAAAATATTTATTATTTCTAATGTAATTGGATATGTAGGAGTTAATATAGAAAAACATATTAAATCTGGAGAAAATCTAATTATTTCATTAACTAATTCTTCATTTTTAGTGTATTCTACATTTTGATCATATATTTTTACATTATGACCTAAATTAAATATTATTGTCCCTATATAACCTGCTCCTAATGGATATTCACTATACATTTGTTTTTTATTAGTTGATCTTGGAACTATAATAGCTACTTTCATAATTTTTCACCTCTCTATGACTATAGTATATATTTATTAAATCTCCTCTCTGTAATTTCTATTTTCATTTCACTTTTAAATACAAAAACACTAAATAGCAATTGCTATTTAGTGTTTTTGATTTATTTTAAAACTTAATATCTATCTTGTTTAACAAATTGTCCACAATCTTCATATAACTCTGAAGTCTCATTAAATATATATACTTCTGCAAAGCTACTATTATTAGCATCAAAAACAAATGCAAAAGTTTCTAAAGATTCTTCAGTATTTACTGATATTATTGTTGTATCATCAATTTCTTGTAATATATTATAAGACATATTATTAAAATACAATGGAGTTATGCTTATTGTATAATTAACATCATTCACCCAATAACCTTCTATTCTATTTGAAATAGGTTCTTGTTCTACATATTGATATTCTTCAACTATTTTATTATTTGAAATTAAATACATTGGTACACCTCCTTGATGTGGACCTCTGTATACTTTTTTACTTTTTGCAGATACTATATAAAATCCATTTTCACAATCTTGCATAATAGAATCCATATTTTCGAAGAAATATATTTTTTCATCTTTTATATTAATTCCCCATGAAGCTAATATGCCACTTGTATCATAATCATCTATTAATGTTAATACTCCATTTACGCTTTTTAAATACTCTGAATCTTCTTTTTGGATTAATGCTTTAGCCTCTTCAGCACTAAGTTCTTTTTCTTCTACTGGTTCTTCTTGAATTTTTTCTTCTGGTTTTTTATTTTCTTCTTCTTTTACTTGCTCTTGTTTTGTTTCTTCTTGTTTTGATGTTTCTTTCTTTGAATCTTCTTCTTTTGTTGCTAATGTGTCTTCTTTTTTGCTACTTGTTTGAATATTATTTATTTCCTCATATAGTTTTTTTGTATTTTCCTCTTTATATTTGTTATCAATTTTTATGTTGCTTCCTGGCTCTGTTAAAGCTGTATATATTCCAAAACCTAATACAAAACCTGTTGCTGCTAGTATTGAAAGAATATTTTTTATTATTACATTTTGTGAATGTTTTTTATCATTTGAAATTCTTTCTCCTGAAATTCTGTTCATATGCTCTATTATTTCAGTACAATCTCTTTTTCCAAAAATTCCATCAAGTACTATGTTTATTTTATCTCCATTTTTAAATCCAATTTCAATGCATCTATATATACTAAAGATTATATCAATTATTAAAATAAATAATGCCTTTATTCCAAATGCATAAATACAAGCTAAAGTTGCACATACAGTAAAAATCATCATAAAGGTTGAAAGATGTTTAGTATTAGTTACATATAAAACATCATCTATATTAAATTTGTACTCTTTACTATATTTTTTAAATTTCTTTTTAGTTTCTTTTTTTATTGTTATATCTGTCTCATTAAAGGTTATTATAGTTTCATATTCAGTTCCTTCAGTATGTTTTTGTGCAGATATTTTGAATTCTTTATTGCCATAAATACAGCTACTTGCTTCACTTTTAAATTCATCTTGTCCTTTATTTTCTTCTACTTTATCATTATTAATGTTAATTTTACATTTACTTAAGTCTATTTTTTCTTCATTATTTTCTTTTATTATACTTTTTTTATTTAAATCTATTTTTTCTTGGCTAATATTTTTATCTTTTGATGGCATATCTTGTTGTGGTGTATTATTATTTTCCCTTGTTATCTTTTCCCCACATCTTGGACAAAAATTTGCATTATCATCTATTTTGTTACCACATTTAGTGCAATACATAAACGTCACCTCTATTCGTATCCATTAAAAATTGTTTTAAGTATACTATTTGCCTTTGAATCACTAACTTTTTTGTCATTAACATAAACATTTTCTATTGGAAAGAAATCTTCTCCATCTTTCATTGAAAAACATATATCAATATTTATAGTTTCATCATTATAAGAAGTTTTGCCTTTCAATGTTACATATTTATTATTTTTATCCTTAGAATAAACCCAATCTGTAGAATAAAAAAAATTATCTGCTACATCTTCTATTGTATATTTTTTATATTCTTTATCATCTACTTCTAAATAGCTTGTTCTAGCCTTAAATACTTCATATTTTTCATAAAGTCCCTTTATAGAAGCGACAAGAACTACTGCTATACATAAAGCTTTAACAATCTTAACTATATATATCTTTGCAATATCCCCTTTGCTATTTACAACAGCATCTATATCTTTATTAAAGAATTTTTCAATATAAGTCTTTATGATTTTTTTATCTAGTAAAGAAAAATATTCTTTATGAATTCCTTCATATTCTTTAAAGTCCTTTACAAATATTTTTGTCCCCTCTGAATAGATAATATAAGTAGAAATTCTTCCTTCTAAAGCTGGCCAACCATTATAACCTTTTTTTATTCTTTTTAATAGAGGATATGAAAAGCTTCTGTTTTGAAGCTCTTCATATAAAGAATTTTTGTCAAATTCTCTTCCTATTTCTATTCCTTCTTCTGCATCTTTTTTATTTTTGTGTATTGAAATTAATGGGTATACACAAAGTATAAACAATATTGCAAGTATTAATACAACCATAAATATTCCTCCTTTATACACTTTTTGTATTAAAATATATACATTAATTTAGTTTATGTTTTAATTATATGTTGTTTTATGTCACATTCTGTAATTCTCATTTTGAATAAAAAATCATAAATAAAAAGAGCCCTATTTTGGACTCTTTTCATAGTTGTTATTTTTTTAGTTACTAAAAAATTTTTTATATACATAATTAAAATTTTATAACATCCTCATTTATTTTATTAATTTCTTCTTCATATTTTTCTGCTTCTTCTTCATCTCCAGTTTTTTTGTATATATAGCTTAAATCTTTATATAATCCAATTAAATCATCTAAATCCTCTTCTTCACCTTCTTTATATACTTTAAGCTGTTCTAGGTAGCATCTTTTTGCATTTTCATAGTCTTTAATATATTTATATACTTCTGCAAGTAAATTTAATCTGCTCATATAGTATTTTCTTGAAGTTTTATATTCATCTTCATTTAAATTTTCTCTTATCATTTTTATTGCTTTTTCATAACAATAAATTTCATTTTTATAATCATCAATTAAACTATAATTTTCTCCTGCATCTACATAAGCTTCTATCTTTTCTTCTATATTATCAGTTAATTTTTCCTTTGTTTCTGCTATAAGTTTATAGTTACATTTTTTTAAATATAAATCTCCCTTTTCCCTACTATCTAATGCACTATAAGCCATTCCTATTTTATACTCTAATATTGCTTTTTCATAAGAATATTTTCCTATATATTTTTTTAAGCATTCTAAAGCTTTTAAATAATAATTAAGAGATTCTTTTTCATTAAATTTTTCATCATTAAATATATCTCCTATTATTAAGTAAATATTAAATAATTCTTTATCCTTTTCTTCTGATATAGGAAAATTATTTTTTATAACATCTAATGCTTTAAAATACATTTCTAAGGTTAAATCTCCATCTAAATCCTCATAACTATTTTTAACATATTATGCTGCTTTTATATAATATTTTTTTGCTTTAACATAATCATTTTTATATAGCTTTGCTAGTGTTTCAAATAACTCTTTTATATATATAGAATTAAGCTTTCCTTCATACCTATTATAAATATCTAAAGCCTTTAACAAATAGGATAATTTATTTTCTTCATCACATTTTCCAAGCTCTATATAGGCTTTTATAATGCACTCTGCACAAAATGTTTCTTCTAATTCTTCCTTATCATTTTCTATTATTTTTTCTCCAAAGTTTATAACTTTTTCAATATATATCTTACCCTTATTAAAATTTTTCTTTATATTATATAGTTTTCCTATTTGAAGATAATTACTTAAAAAATCATAATTATCTAAATCTGTAACCTTATTATCTTTTATAACCTTTAATCCACATTCTAAAGCCTTATCATAATCTTTTGCTTTCTCAAAAAGCTCACTAAGTTCTTCTAGTATAAAGCTTTTAGTATACACTTCATCCTGTTTTTCTGTTAATGCTTTTTTAAGAAAACCTATTGCTTTATCTAACTTTCCAGCATATTTTGCTTGCTCTGCCATATTATATAGCTGTTCTGCCTTTGATACTTCTTCTCTTTCAAGTTTTGATTCATAAAAGGCTGATTTTTCATAATTTGCATTTTCATTCATCATATTTGAATAAAATTCTTGTAGTAGTTTATAAATTCTTTTTGCTTCTTTACTTTCTTCATTAAAGTTTTCTTCAATTATTTTTAAAGCTTTTAAATAATATTTTTCTGCTTCATTCCATACAAATTCTTCTTCAATATTAAAAAATATAGCATTAATATTTATTTCTTCATATCCTTGTGCTAATTTAATATATCCTTCTGCTAATTTTTTTGGTTCATATTTAAAATTCTTATTTATAATATCTATGTATTTTTTATAATATTGTTGAATTTTAAGCCAAGCTTTATTAGCTTCACTTTCTTCTGTATAAAATATTATATTTTTTTGTGCCTTTCCTAGTTTTAAATATAATTCTCCTTCTTTAATACTTCCTTCTCCATAAATTTTTCTATAAATATCTATAGACTTTAATAAGTATTCTGTTGACTTTTCTAAATCTGTTTTATAACCTAAAGTTTCAAAAAACTTTGCTGTAGCTTCATTTTCTCCCTTTAATCTCTTTCCTATAATTTCTCCAAAGGATATTGCCCTTCTTTTTGAATAATAGGTTTTCCAATGTTTTTTAGTAATATATTTTGTTATAGAAGTTATAAATTTTTCACAATTTTCTCCTGTAGGGTTAAGCTCTTCATAGGATAAGTCTGAAATAATATGGTGAAGTGAAATCATATCATTTTTTCTGTCCCATTCAATCCAGCCCTTTTCAATTAAATCATTTATAGAATCATAATCTTCTAAGTCATACCAATTACCAAAGGCAACTGTAGATATTTTACTTTTTCCTGTTAAAGAAAGATTTCTTAAAATATCTCTTTCTTCTAAAGTTAAAGAAGAAATATTAAAAATAGCACATAAATGTTCATAAATTCTTTTATTATTATCCTCTTCTTTTAAATAATCTGAAGTATGACGTATTTTACCTTTTACTGTTGAAAGCTCACAATTTTCTAGTTTTTTTAAGAATTCTCTTACTTTCATTCTTTGCTTTTGACAATTTAATGCTATAAGCTTTATTAATAAGGTATTATAATCAACTAATTTTAATAATTCCTTTACAGTTTCCTCTTCCTTTACTATACCTGAAGAATAAAAATCATAAAAAAGCCTTATACATTCCTTTTCTTTCATAGGCTTTAAATTAATATATTTATCTTCATAATCTTCATTTGTATTTCTTGTTGTAAAAATAACCTTGTGTTTATTTTTTCCAACTGAAATAATGTCTTGAATATTTTTATCATAGCTTACATTAAAATTATCAACTATTATAAGGTTTCCTTCATCAAGATTATTTATAAGGTTTACTTTATTTATATATAAACTTTCTAAATCTAGCTTTCCATCTTCATAATAGTCTTTTTCATTTATATTTGAAAAAGACATAGCTAAAATTAAGTCTTCTATTCCTTCTGTATATTGTATAAATTGTATTGTATGATACTTTTCTCTATACTTTGAAGCATACATTTTAGAAACTTCAGATTTTCCTATTCCCCCCATGCCATAAATAAAAACAAAATTATTCCTATCTAAAGCTTTATCTATTTCTATAAGTTCATCTTCTCTTCCTAATGCCTTTGGAGATTTGCTCCATAGAATATCATTTAAAAATGGTGCTTTACCACTTGCTATTTCTATTAATTCAGTTAGTGCTTTTTCTACTTCCTCAGTATTTTTATATCTATTTTTTACTGTTACTTGAAGAGTTTTATGAAAAAAATTTGTAAGAAGTTTAAATATTTTAGGAGACATATTCTTAAAAAGCTTATCTTCTTTATTATAATCATATCTTGAAAAAGCCCTTCTATCCTTTGACATTGGATACTTTTTAAATATTTTATTAAAAACAATAGCCCCTATTGAATAGATGTCTGTAGCCTCTCCTATTAAATAATGTTTGCCCTTATCTATAAGTTCTGGTGCTGACCAATTGGGAGAATATGAAAGTCTTGTATTTTCTAATTCATCCTTTTTTACAACACTATCAAAATCAAAAAGCTTTACTAATTCCTTAGTTTCTGGAATAACTAAAACATTACTTGGCTTTATATCTAAATGAAGATATCCATTTTTATGATATACTCCTAAAGCTTTTGTTATTGCTAAAGAAGTTTTTAAAATATCTTTTAAGCTTTCATCTTTTACTTCATTATAAGAAACTCCATTATCACAAGACATTAATATGTAAAAAGTATTATTTCCTTCATATATTCCTTCTATATTTGAAGTAATATTCATTTTTTCATCATAAAGGCTTCTAAATTTTAATTGTAATTCATAGGCTTTTAAGAATTTTTCCTTATATTTTTCTAAGTCTATATCCTTGTCTTTAGGATTAAATTCTTTTAAAACACCAGAATGTACATACTTATCATTTTCTTTATATCTTACATAATATACATTACATCCTGCACCTTCTCCTAGAATCTTTTCAATTTTAAAAACTATTTCATTTTTTCCCTGCTTTAAAATTAAATTTTCTCCTACATTCAAGGTTATCAACTCCTAATTATTTATTCTTTATCTTCAAAAGATTCTTCTATTAAATCTGCAAAATACTCTAAAGGCTTATCATAACATAAACTTAAAAGTATAAAATTATCAAATCTATTTGGTATATATAATTTGCCCATAGAAACTTCCATTAAAATATCATCCATTTCTTCTCTAAAAGATTTCATATTTTCAATTGGATTATTTTGAGCTAAATCAAAATAATATTTTGACTCTTCTCCATATTTACCATTATGTACAACCCTTTCTTCTCCATTACTAAGAACAGCTCTATTAAAAAAGTTTAAAAATATTAAATCCTTTCTGGTAACAGCTCTTTTGTCCTTTATTATTGCATCCATTTTATCTCTCTTTGTTATATTATCTAAAATGTCCTTTATTCTTGAACCTTTAACAGATTCAAACTCTTTTCTACACTCTTTTTCATCTTCTCCATACTTTTTTTCTCCTCTTGGATATCCATCAAGCATTACTTGTTCTAACTTATCTTTATTCATGTTTTTAAAATTTTCTTTTAGTTTTGCAAGCTCTAAAGCAGTATTAAGAGCTTCTATAAATTTTTCCTTTGCAGTTTTACTAAAGCCTTTAAAATTATGTTTATTTTTCTTAATATAATCTAAAAGCTCCTCTTCACTATTAATAGCTTCTACTTCTTTTTTAAAGTGTTTTGTGTATATATCCTTATCTTCTAATTTTTTATTGTCTTCTATATTACTTACAATTTCTATTAACTCAGTTGCCCTATCATAGCTTATATTATTTTTTCTGCAAAAATAATATATAATTTCTTCTTCATTTCTAAAATTATATCCTTGCTCACATAATATTTTAGTTAAAAACATATTTGTTTCTTCTATTGTCATTTCTAATGCAAAACTAATTTGAAAAAGTTTATGTCTTTTACAACTAACTTCATCTTTAACCCATCTTCTTCCATCAGCCCTTGAAATATGAACATTATTTTTCTTGCCATAAAAAAGAATTAAATCTTCATATTCCTTTAAAGAAAAATTATCTAAATCATAACTATCTAAAATAGTTTTTCTTTCTTCTTTTTCATTTTTTAATAAACAAATATACTTATTATCTTTAGTTTTTTCTCCAAATTTTTTGCAAATAAATCTTCTTAATTCAAAGCTAAAATTCATAGTATTTCTCTTATCATTTAAGTATTCTATTGCATTTTCTGTAGAATATAATTCATCTATATTATTTATAAAAAACTCTTCTGCTTGTTTTGTAAAATCCCCTTGCATATATATATCATCCCCTAACTTATTTTAAAACTATAGTTAATTTGATAATATATTCCATAAGGGTAATTGTCAACAAATTCTGACTTTTTTTATTTTAGTATTTATTCTAATATTATCATCTACTAATATTATTCTGTAATTCTTATTTACCCTTTTTACTTGTAGTTATTTTGTAAATAATCATCATAAGAAGAGAAAAACAGAATCCTAATATTAATATTTTTATTCCCCAAGGAAGGGTAAAGCCTAAAATTCCTTCTTTTTTATGAATACTATAAAGACATCCAATAGAACTATCTAAAAGTAAAATTTCTTTTTTTGAATATAAAATATCTTCTATATTATTATTTCTGCTAATTTTTAAAATATTATAGGTAAAACCTTCTTTATCTAATACC
>ERZ857785.1584-NODE-1584-length-23924-cov-7.177092_pt1 | contig 23924 bp, 24 predicted proteins | sample MGYA00519763_ERZ857785 | MGnify/ENA primary metagenome ERZ857785 (study PRJEB31778, sample SAMEA3449365) | human gut metagenome | biome: human gut; feature: human-associated habitat; material: faeces | place: United Kingdom | collected 2010/2012 ...
TCCAGCGTATCGGGGTCCTGCGTGAGCTTTGCGCTGCCGCACTTGGGGCAGGCGCCCACGCGCGCATCGGCCGTGACGGCGTCGCTGATGGCGTCGCCCAGCTCCTGCGTGTGCTTGAGCAGCTCGTCGAGCACGCCAGCCAGCAGCGCGCGCGAGTGCGTCACGACATGCTCTTCGGTATCCTCGCCGCGCTCCACACGGGTCATGTCGCCATCGAGCTCGCTGGTCATATCGGGGCTCGTGATGCGCGGGGCAAACTGCGACAGTGCATCGATAATGGCGATACCCAGCTGACTCGGCTCCACGGGATCGTTTTTGAGGTAGCGCACGGCGTACAGGCGCTCGATGATGCTCGCGCGCGTGGACTTGGTGCCCAGGCCGCGCTTTTCCATCTCCTGCACGAGCTTGCCCTGGCTGTAGCGCGCGGGCGGCTCGGTCTGCTTTGCCTCGAGCTTAATGTCGAACACGTCGACCGTATCGCCCTGCTCCAGCGGCGGCATCTGCTCATCGCGCTTGAGTCCATACGGATACGCCTCGCGGAAACCCGGGGTCACGAGCACATCGCCCGAAGCCACGAACGGCTCGCCGTTCACATCGAGCTCGAGCTTGGTGTTCTCGATGGTCGCGGGACCCATAAGCGTCGCCAGGAAGCGGCGGGCGATGAGGTCGTAGAGCTTGCGCTGACCGCCATCGAGCGTGGACGGATCGCCCTCGCCCGTGGGATAGATAGGCGGGTGGTCGGTGGTCTCGACCTTGCCGCGCGTGGGCTTCATGGGACCGGCGAGTACCTTTTTGCACACGGGTGCCAGCGCCGGGTTAATCTTTGCCAGGTCGCTCACCACGGCGCCCAGATCGAGCGTCGCGGGGTACACGGTATTGTCGACACGCGGGTAGCTGATGAGACCGGCCATGTAGAGGGACTCGGCGATGCGCATCGTACGCGCAGGCGAGATGCCCTCGGCCGCGGCGGCAGCCTGCAGCGAGGTGGTCGCAAACGGCGTGGGCGGCTGCTGCTTGCGCGAGCGCTTGGTCACCGCGGCGACGGTTGCCGTCGTAGCGCCGTCAACGTGACCGTACGCCGTCTCAGCAGCATCCTTGTCGGTAAAGCGCGCCGTCTTGTGCGCGATCTTAAAGCGATCGTCCTCGGCAGCGCCTTGCGCGGCACCCATGCCGCGAATCTGCCAATAGTCCTCGGGCACAAACGCCATGCGCTCGCGTTCGCGCTCGACCACCAGGGCAAGCGTCGGCGTCTGCACGCGGCCGGCGGAACGCACGTTGCCAAAGCCGCCAAACTTGGCGAGCGTCAGGTAGCGCGTGAGCACCGCGCCCCAAATGAGGTCGATGTGCTGACGGCTCTCGCCGGCGTCGGCCAGGTTCTGGTCGAGCGAGACAAGGTTATCGAAGGCCTGCGTGATCTCGGCCTTGGTAAACGAAGAATACTGGGCGCGGGCGACCGGCAGGTCGGGCGCGACCTCGCGCACCTTGTTGAGGGCGTCCGAACCGATCAGCTCGCCCTCGCGATCAAAGTCCGTGGCGATGATGACGCTGTCGGACTTTTTGGCGAGGTTCTTAAGCGAGCGGATGAGTTCCTTCTCGGCCGGCAACTTAATGACGGGCGCCCAGGTGAGATACGGCAGACTCTCGAGCTTCCAGCCCTTGATGGAGATGCCGTCGGCAAGAAACGGCTTGCGCTTGGTGTCGTAGGGCGGGCGTGCCAGGCCATCGGGCATGTCGGCCGGCAGTATCTCGCCGTCCTCGGTAACCGAATACCAGCCCAGCTTTTTATCGAACAGCACGCTGTCGCAAAAATCGGGCGCAAGGATGTGACCGGCAAGGCCGATCGTCACGCATTCCTCGCCCTTCCATTCAAAACGGTAGATGGCGGTGTTGTACACCTTGTCCTTTTTGGGCTTGCCCGTGGACAGACGCTCGGCGATCTGACGTGCAGCGTCGTTTTTCTCGGCGATGATGAGCTTCAAAAGAGGCTCCTATCTCGTGTCTCTGCGGCTACGCCCGCCCGTATGGCGGCCGATTTACGCCCTTGCTTGCTCGATCTGCCCGATGAGCCAATCGCACCAGGCATCCATGCCCTCGCCCTTGCGCGCGCTCACGGCAAACCGCGGCGCCTGCGGATTGAGGTCATCGAGTGTCCTAGTATACCTATCCATGTCAAAATCGAAAGCCGGGGCCACGTCGACCTTATTGAGCAGCTGCGCGCCGGCGTGCTGGAAGATGCCCGGGTACTTGATGGGCTTGTCGTCGCCCTCGGGCACCGAGAGAATCATGATGGACAGGTTCTCGCCCAGGTCAAAGTCGACCGGGCAGACCAGGTTGCCCACGTTTTCGATAAAGATGACGTCGATATTTTGAAGACCCACCGCCTGGTCGAACGCGTCAACGGCCTCCATGATCATGTTGCCCTCGAGGTGGCACAGGCCACCCGTGTTGATCTGGATGGCGGGCATGCCGGCTTCCTTCATGGTGATGGCGTCGACATCCGAGGCAATATCGCCCTCGATGACGGCACAGCGCAGGCCAGCCTTGTCGCGCAGGCGCTCGTTGGTGCCCAGGATCGTGGTGGTCTTGCCCGAACCGGGGCTCGACAGCACATTGATCACATAGGTGTTTGTCTCTTTAAATCGCTGTCGCAGCTGATCTGCCAGGCGCTCGTTGCGCGACAGAATCGGCGACGCGATATCAATCGTTTTCTCAGCCATACTCGGCACTCCTTACTTTGGCCCCTTTATACCCCATCACCAGATGGCTAGCGGGCTAATCGTCGGGGGTTTCGATTTCGATACTTGCGATGTCGAGCTCGCGGCCGTGCAGCAGACGCACGTTGGCGCCGCCACATTGGGGACAGCGGCAATGGAAGCGATCGTGCTCAAAGACCTCCCCGCAGTCCAGACACTCGCTTTGTGGATGGACTTCCTCCACGGCAAGCTCGCAGCCTCGCGTGAGCGGGTCCTCATCGCGAAATGTCTCCCACGAAAAGTCGAGCGCCTCGCGCACAACTTCGGTCATATCCCCGATACGCAGCGTTACCAAAACGGCGCGCGAGGCCCCCGCCCCACGCGCCGCGCGAATCACTGTATCGAGTATGCCGTTGACAATGCCAACCTCGTGCATACCGATTTACTCCTCGTCGTCCTCATCGTCCGAGAACAGGTCCAGACGGCTCACAAACAAGCCCTCCTTGCCCTCGCGCGCGGTAATGACCACGCGGGCAATGGCGAGCGAAATCTCGTAGAGCGAGAGCAGGGCACCATACATGAGGCCCAGCGTAACGGGCGAGCCGTCGGGCGTAATCACAGCCGAGCCCACAAGCAGGCCCACGTACACGTAGCGCCAGGCGCCGCGGAAGGCCGCGTAGGACACGATGTGGAAGACGGACAGGTAGAAGATGATGAGCGGCAGCTCAAACGCCACACCAAAGCCGATCATAAAGAGCAGCTCCATGTTGACGTAGTTCTCCAGGTCGGGCAGCGCGGTTGCGACGGCAGAGGTCTCGCCGATGAGCCACTCAAAGCCTGCCGGGATAATGATGAAGTAGCAAAAGATTGCGCCCAGGAAGAACAGCACCGTCGAGGCGAGCACCGTAGGCACAACCCACTTGCGCTCGTTGGGACGCAGTGCCGGCAGGAAAAATGCCAGAATCTGCCAGATGATCATGGGCGTGCACATGACCACGGCCATCTTGATGGCCAGCGAGAAGCGCAGGCCAAAGCCGCCGAGCGTGGTGGTGATGTAGAACTTACCGTCCGGCACAAAGGAGCGGATGGGGTCTTCCAGGATGTCGAGCACCACGGGCGTGGCGAAATACAGCACGATGGCGGCGGCAAACACCGACACGACCACGATAGTCAGGCGGCGACGGAGCTCTCCCAGGTGATCGAAGAGCGGCATGCGCGCAGGTCCGATAGGCATTACTCATCGCCTCCCTTCGAGGCGTCGGCGGTGGCAGCCTCGGCAACGGCCTCGTCCTCGGCCTCGAGCTCGCGAGCGAGCTGGTCGACGACGGCCTTGCGCTTGCGGGGACGACGGGCGTAGAGGTCAGCCGTCGTGGGCTCTGCCGGCTCGGGCTCGGACTCTGGCTCTGCAGCAGGCTCGGGCTCGACGACAGGCTCGGCGGCAGCGGCAGGCTCGGCGCCCTCGGCCTCGGACTCCTCAGCAGCACCCTCGCCCTCGGCGGCAGCCTCGCTCGCGGCCTTCTCGGCGGCAAGGCGGGCACGGCGCTCGGCAAAGGTCTCCTTCTTTGCGGGCGCAGCCGTCTCGACGGCATCCTCGTCTGCATCGGAATCGTCATCGACGGCAGTCTTCTTGGGCTTGACCGGTGCCGAAGCGGCCTCACTTACCGGATCGATAATCTCGGACTGAACAACGGCCGTCATCTTTTCCTGCGTCTCGCGGAACTGACGGATGGCACGGCCGATCGTGCGGCCCATCTGTGGGAGCTTATCCGGGCCAAACAGCAAAAAGCCGAAGACCACGATGATCGCGAGCTCACCCTCTCCAATACCAAACACACATACCTCCAAGGCTCGATGTGAGTCGAGCCCGCACCGCGCCATTCGGCCGGAACTCGTCTATTCATTCGGTCAAGTATAGCGCCCGGACGCCAAAACGTCCGAGCGCATCACAAACATATGCCAAACGGCACGCCCTTTTGGGGGCAAAGATTATGCAGCGGTGATCGAAATCTCCTGGTCGACACCCAACAGCTGGACCACGCGCATCACCGGGGGCTGCACATTGGTGCAGCTAAAGCGCTTGCCGTGGTCGACCGCGTGGTGCGCGGCGCCCACGAGCACGCCAATGCCCGTCGAATCGATGTAGCTCACCTGGGCAAAATCGAGCTCAACGGCCTCAGTGGGCTGCTCGAGCGCCAGGTCGATGGCATTACGCAGGCTATCGGCGTTAGAGATATCGATCTCGCCGGTTACCTTAATGGTGTAGAGCTCTGGCGTGGGGTTGGTGGAAATACCCAAATCCATGTATACGCTCCTTTACGTATCGAAAGTGCGGATAGTACGGGAAGCCGCGCGTTAGGCGCGCTCGGCACGCGCAAGCTCGGCAGCGACGAGCTTGACGGCCAGCACCAGCACATCGAGCGCGGCCTCCAGGTCCTCGACCGTGGGATAGCTCGGCGCGATGCGGATGTTGGTATCGCGCGGATCCTTGCCATAGGGCCAGGTAGCACCGGCCGGCGTGAGCTTGACGCCCAGGTCGGCGCACAGCGCGGCGACCTTTTGGGCCGAGCCCTCGGGACCATCGAAGCTCACAAAGTAGCCGCCGCGGGGGTGCGTCCAGGTGGCGCAGCCCGTGCCGCCCAGGCCCTCGGTGAGCTTGCGCTCAACGGCCTCAAAGCGCGGACGCAAAAACTCGGCATGCTTTTTCATGTGCTCCTTGACCGCCTCGATGGTGGGAAGGAAGCGCACGTGACGCAGCTGGTTGAGCTTGTCGGCGCTGATGAGGCCGGCCTTCAGGCGCTTGGAGAACTCGGCGATGACCGCGGGGCTCGCACCGATAAAGCCGATACCGGCGCCCGGGAAGGTGATCTTGGACGTCGAGGCAAATGCCACCACGCGGTCCTCGGTGCCCGCCGCGCGAGCGAGGTCAAAGATGTTTGCGAGCTCGTCGGTCTCGTCGTACAGGTCGTGCACGCAGTAGGCGTTGTCCCAGAAGATACGGAAATCGGGTGCGGCCGTGGGCATCTCAACCAGGCGGCGCACAGTGTCCTCGCTAAAGGTGATGCCCGTGGGGTTGGAATACTTGGGCACGCACCAGATGCCCTTGATGGAATCGTCGGCGGCGACGAGGCGCTCGACCTCGTCCATGTCGGGGCCGTTGTCGGTCATCGCGACGGGGACGTTCTCGATACCCAGATCGGCGGTGATGCCAAAGTGGCGGTCGTAGCCGGGAACAGGGCACAGAAACTTGACCTTCTTGCCGTCGTGCGCTGCCTCGTAAGCCTCCCAGGGCTCGTTGCCGCACGAGCCGCAACGCCAGAACATACCGGCGATATCGTGCTCGATCAGCAGGCTCGACGAACCCAGCACGAGCGTCTGCTCGGCGGGGCAACCCAGGAACTCCCCCGCTAGCTTGCGTGCCGAGGGAATGCCCTCAAAGCAGCCGTAGTTGGAACAGTCGACGTTGCCGTCGTGCAGATCGGCATCGGCATTGAGGATATCGAGCATGGGTCGAGAGATGTCCACCTGGGAGGGCGACGGCTTGCCGCGGGCCATGTCGAGCGCCAGGCCCTTGGCCTTGACCTCGGCGACCTCGGCTTTGAGCGCCTCGATGGCGGCATCGAGTTCGGTGGTTTCCATCTTCTGGTAGATCGTCTGCATGGGTGCGACCTTTCACGAAGCGGTACGTTGCAATTCTTCTAAGTATAGACCGCCACCGTCGCAACGTTATGAAGCCGTGATAGATTAAGTCCATCGCAATGAATTACGAATCGCCGCGCATGCCGGCATGAAGCGCCCAAGGAGGCACTATGGAGTACGGATCGTTCCAGGCCGAGGAATTCGGCGACCTTCAGCGCCTGGTCGACGGACTGTTTTACGACCGCCACGCCATCGACCGCCTGGATCTGATCGTACAGGCCGAAATCTTGGACCTGGCGCCCGATCTCATGGAAATCGTGAACCTGCTACCGCCCGGCTATTACGACCGCCAGTCACTTTGCGACCAGCTCAACTCCGCCTTGGCCGCCCACGGCTGGGGCGCCGTCTACGGCACCGTGGAATAAACCTAGTCATTGGGGCCTGTGGTCAAAAAATAGCAAATATGAGTACTGTTACTTTTTTAGTAACAGCGATTTTGAATTAAAAAGGCCAGTCTTGGCCTTTTGTGTCCGGTTTTGGAAGGATGCATCGGCATTTTTCGTCCAGCCACGCAATCGTTAATGCACAGACAGAATAGATTTGTACATTATTTTTCGCGCCTAAAATGAAACGCCGTTTGTGACAGTACTCACAAACGGCGTTTTTTGGCCACTGGGGTGTCCGGCAGGTGGCAAGTACTACTCAAAACCGCGTTTTACACGCGCTCGAGCAGGCTCTGGCGTCCGTTTCTACGCGCCTACTCGTTCTTGGGCGCGGGGTGCTTGCAGATCACACTCATGTAGATCATGCCAAGTACGGCCGCGGTGACAGAGCCGGCGAGAATAGCGGCCTTGGCAGCCAGAACCTCAAACTGGGCCGTCGGGAAGGCAAGGCCGCTGATGAGAATCGACATGGTAAAGCCGATGCCGCCCAGAATGCCCACACCGGCAATCATGTGCCAGTTGACATTGCGCGGCAGCTCGCAGGCCTTGAGCTTGACCAAGGCGAACGTCATGCCAAAGATACCGATCGGCTTGCCCAGCAGCATGCCAAAGTACACGCCGAGCGTCACCGGGTCGGTGAGTAGCGTGCTCATGTCCACGCCCACCAGGCGAACCTGTGCGTTCACGAACGCAAAGATCGGCAGAATCACAAAGTTAACCGGCGTGGAGATCAGACGCTCCATGCGGATGAGCGGCGGGGTCACGCGGTGCATGACGCGCTCGACTTTGGTGGTCGAGACGGTAAAGTCATGCTGGCCCAGGATGTGCGCCTCGTCGTCGTAGCGGTCATCGAGCAGCGGCAAGCACTCGCCCAGCCAATCGGTGAGGCTATCAAGCTTAACACCGCACTTGGCCGGGATGGTGAAGGCCAGGATGACGCCAGCAAGCGTAGCGTGCACGCCGCTCTTGAACATGCAGAACCACAACAGCAGGCCCAGTACCGAATACGGGGCAAGGCGGTAATGCTGCGTCTTGTTGAGCCACACGAGCGCGCAGGTCACAAGCGCGGCGGCGCCCAACCAAAACGGATTGGGACTCTGACCGTAGAAGATGGCGATGGCGGCGATGGAAATGAGGTCGTCGGCGATGGCGAGCGTCGAGAAGAACACGCGCACGCCGTTGGGCACGCGATTGCCCAAAAGCGACAGCACGCCCAGCGCAAAGGCAATATCGGTTGCCATGGGAATGGCCCAGCCGTTGTGCGCGCCGGCATGGTTAAAGATCAGATAGATGCAGGCGGGAACGACGACGCCGCCCACGGCCGCCAGCATGGGAAGCATAGCCTGGCGCGGGTTTTTGAGCTCGCCGACCGTCATTTCATATTTGAGCTCAATGCCCACCAGCAAAAAGAAAATCGCCATGAGGAAGTCGTTGACGAAAAGCTCGACGGTGAGGCCAGCCGTCAAATGCCCCAGACCCACATACAGCGGGGTCTCCAAAAAGTGATGGATGGCCTCGTAGGCATCGGTATTGGCACAGATGACGGCGGCGATGGCGGCGAAGACCATGACGGCGGCGGAAATCGTGCCGTTCTCGGCGATGCGCTCCCAGATGTCGTGACGTTCAAAGCGCTTGCGCTCACGAACGTTGAACAGCTGCTCAGTTGCTGCCATGGGCGGCTCCTTTCACGGGAAAGCTCCCGTCTTAAAAAAGCACGGCCCGCCCAAGTGGCGGCGCCGCGCTCTAACGTATTACGCTTGCATCTAGCCTACCCTGCACGACAAGCACGCAGGCGTGGCCGAAAAGCGGAACCACAGGTTGAACATTATTTGCCCAACGGCACGGGCACGCCTGTCCAAGAGACGACGCGGCGCCGTGCACAAAAAACGACCGGAGCGCGGGGCGTCCGCGATCCGGTCGTGGCATTTGGTCAACTAAACCTAGCAGGCGGCCATGATGGGGGCAGCGACTTGCTTCTTACGGGAGAGAACGCCCGGCATCCAGACGCCGTCGTGCTCGTCGGCAATGCCCAGGCCCTTCTGAGCAGCCTCGGTCTCGCCCTCGAGCAGGACCTGCGAGCCCTCCTCCATGATGTCGGTGATGCACAGGACGATGCCGTCGGCACCCTTCTCGGCGGCGTAGGCGCGCATGGCCTCGCGAATCTCGTCGATCATGCCGAGTGCGCGGGTCTTGTCGACAGTCTCGTACTGGCCGATGAGCAGCTTCTTGCCGGCGGGCTCGAACATCTTGATGTCGTTGCCGACCATCTCGGCTGCGGTGAAGGAGCCGGACGGACGGGTGAGGAAGACCTCCATGCCAAACTTGACCGGGTCGACGCCCACCTGCCCGCCGAGCTTGGCGGCGACGGCGCGGTCGACATCGGTGGTGGTGGGGCTCTTGAGCATGAGCGTATCGGTCATCATGGCCGAGAGCAGCAGCTTGGCCTGGACGTCGGAAAGCTCAACGCCGAGCACGCCGGCGAGCTTGGTGACGATGGTGCAGCTGGAGCCCCAGGGCAGGCAGATGTAGTGCAGCGGGCCGGCGGTCTCGAAGTCGCCGATGCGGTGATGGTCGACGACACCAAAGACCGTGGCGTCCTTAAGACCGGCAACGGACTGGGCAGACTCGTTGTGGTCGGTGAGGACGACGAGCTGACCGGCCTCGACGGACTCAATCACGCGGGGCTCGGCAATGCCGGCGTCGGCAAGCAGCTTGGCGGACTCGGCCGGAAGCTGGCCCAGAGCGCAAGCCTCGTAGGTGTTGCCAGCATACTCAACCTGATTGAGCAGCTGGGACAGGACGACGGCGCTCATGATGGCGTCGTTATCGGGGTTCTGGTGACCAAAGACAAGAACGTTTGCCATGGATATCCTCCACTTGTATATGTGTACTTGGACGTAGCTATGGTAGCACGCTGGCGCCGAACCTTATGAGACGCAAGGGCCGCGGCACAATTTGGGGCGAGCCTGGGGGGGGCGAAATCTGCCCCCCTTATACCACCCGCCCTCCTACACCGACTATTTACCGGCGGCGCGCAGGGCTACGTAGGCGGCACCGATGATGCCGGCGTCGTTTCCGAGCGAAGCGACCTTAATGGGCGTCTCGCGCGAGGCGGAAAGCGCGTATTGTTTAAAGTGCTCGCGAACCTTATCGAGGTAGACATCGGCCGAAGCGGACGCGCCGCCACCGATCAGGAACATCTCGGGGTCGACCACGTTGGCGATAAGCGCCAGGGCGCGACCGAGATAGTCGGCCATGGTATCGGCCGCGGCAAGCGCGAGCTTGTCGCCCTCGCGGCAGGCCTGGAACACGTCCTTGGAATCGGAGGGACCGGTGAGTTCGATGGGCTCGACACCCGCTTTCTCGCACTCGGCAAGGTAGTTGCTCACCACGCCGGTGGCGCTGGAATACTGCTCCAGACAGCCGTGCTTACCGCAGCCGCAGACCGCCGTCTCGTGGGGGTTGACGGTGATGTGGCCGATCTCGCCGCCTGCACCGTGTGCACCTTCGATGATCCTGCCGTTGACGATGACACCGCCGCCGACACCGGTGCCCAGCGTGACCATCACCGCGCTGCGGCAGCCCTTGGCACAGCCCATCCAGATCTCGCCCAGCGCGGCCACGTCGGCATCGTTGCCCACCAGCACCTTGATGCCGTCCAGCAGGCCGGACAGCTGGATGGAGACGTTCCGCTCACCCCAGCCGCCGAGGTTGGCGCAGACAATGGGCACGATGCGGCTGTCCAGCACAGGGCCGGGCACACCGACACCCACGCCCTCCACCTGCTCGGCAGTGATGCCGTTTTCCTGCATCTTGTCCTTCACGGCCTTGGCCAGGTTCCCTAGGATGTGTTCACCTGCATTGGAGGTGTCGGTGGGCACCTCCCACTTTTCCAGCAGAGCGCCCGCCGTGGTGAACAGGCCCACCTTGGCCGTGGTGCCGCCCAGGTCGATGCCGAATGCGTACTCTTTCATATTCATTTACCCCTTCTTTGCGGCGGTCAGGCCGCCGGTTTTCTCATCGTTATCATTATAGCATATCCATTTGCAAAAGACAGCGGCTGAAACAGGATTTATGCAAAAAGCCGAAAATCCGTTTCGATTTTTGGCAAAGCAAAAGGCCCTCCCGCAGTGGGAGGGCCAGAAAGCCTTGGGAGAACTTACTCTTCGTCAGAGGATTCCTCTTCGTCATCCTCATCCTCGTCGTCATCATCCGTCTTGGGCTTATAGAAAATGCCGCTGAGGAAGATGCTGATAAAGTACAGCAGGCACATGGGAACTGCCACGAAGCACTGCGACACGATATCGGGCGGGGTGATGATGGCTGCGACCAGGAAGATCAGGACAATGGCAACGCCGCGGCCCTTCTTCATGATCTCGGGGTTTGCAATGCCCATCTTGGCCAGAATGATGGTGACCAGAGGCATTTCAAACACACAGCCGAAGATGATGAACATGGTCAGGCAGAGGTTGATGTAGCTCTCGATGCTGATGGATGCCGTGATGTAATCGGTACCCTCCAGCGTGACGAGGAAGTTCAGCATGAACGGCAGGGTGACCTTGTAGGCGAACAGCACACCTACGCAGAACAGAGCCAGACCGAACAGCAGCACCAGCCGGAAGAAGAATCTCTCGCTCCGTTTCAGGCCGGGTTTTGCAAAGGCGTAGACCTGATACAGCGCCACCGGAATGGTCACGATCACCGCAGCGATCAGGGACACCCGGAAATACTGCATCAGCTTTTCCTGCGGGGCCAGGAACACGAAGGTGTAGTTCGCATTCATTGCCATGGCCGTCAGCAGGTCGATCAGCTTATCCGAAATTGCCAGGAAGCCGATCACGCCCACTACAAACACCGCCGCGCAGATGATCAGCCGGTTCCGCAGCTCTTTCAGATGTCCGGTCAGCGTCATGCTGCCGTCGTCCGACATGACTTCGGCTTTCTTTTTGCGCTTCACGTTGGTAGCCACAAATTACTCCTCGTCCTTCTTCTCAGCCTTTTCCTCGGTCTTGGTCTCGGCAGGCTTGGCGTCGCCGTTCTCATCCACGTCTTCCATACCTTCCTTAAAGTTCTTCATGGTCTTGCCGAACATCTTGCCCAGCTTCGGCAGGTTCTTGGGTCCAAAGATGACCAGAACGATGATCAGAACAATGATAAACTCCTGAGGTCCGATTCTCATAATAATAATCTCCTTTTTACTCTTGCCGCGCCGCTCTGGCGGGCTGGATTCCAGTTTTTATCCTACAACCGCGGGCGCGGGTGTATCCATGTACTTAGACCTTTGCCTCTTCGGCAGGGGCAGCCTCCTCAGCGGGAGCAGCCTCGGCAGGGGCTTCGTTTGCAGCGGGGGCCTCCTCGGGCTTTTCCTCTGCAGCAGGCTCTTCTGCCTTTTCCTCTGCCTTCACAGGCTCCTCAGCCTTGACGGGCTCTTCGGGCAGCTCCTCCACGGTATCCTCCAGCTCGGCCACTTCCTCGACCTCTTCGGCCTTCTTGGCTTCTTCCTTGCTGGTCTTACCAATGTTGGTAAAGCTCTTGGTGACATCCTTCATGCTGTCGTCGATGTCCTTCTTGATGTCGGTCAGGGGAGCAACGGCTTCCTTGATGGGGGCCTGGATCTCGTTCAGGGGCTCCACCACGTTCTTCTGGATCTCCTCGGAAGCGGCACCGGTGTACTTCTTCAGCTCCCGCAGCATCTTGCCGAGCTTGCGGGCGTACTCGGGCAGCTTATCGGGGCCGATGACCACGAAGGCCACGATGGCCACCAGAATCAGCTCTGTAAAACCAATTTTCATAGTGTTCCAATTCCTTTCCTCTCACACAACAGGCATCCTTTGCGGCCTGCCGTGCTGTTACTGCACAGGGGATGCGGCGCGGTGTGCGCCTTTGTTGCCCTATGTATACCGGAAGTGTGTGAACTTCAAATGAACTTATTTTGAACAGTATATGAACAAGAGCAACTTTTTCATCAATTATATAACCGTTCGGATATTTGCACTCGGATATTGCATTCCGGAATCACTTGACCGGATTGGTCAGCGTGCCAATGCCCTCGATCTCGCACCGCACCACATCCCCGGGCTTGAGGAACTGCGGCGGATCCATGCCCATACCCACACCCGCCGGGGTGCCGGTGGCAATGATAGTACCCGCTTTCAGGGTCATGCCCTGCGAAAGCTCGGCAATGACATGGTCGATGTCAAAGATCTGCAGGGCGGTATTGGAATCCTGCCGCTTCTCGCCGTTGACAAAGCTGCGGATGCCCAGCCTGGGCGGGTAGTCGGCAAAGGCATCTGCCGTGACGATGCAGGGCCCGATGGGGGTAAAGCCGTCCAGACTCTTGCCGAAGTACCACTGTTTGTGCGCCGTCTGCACATCCCGGGCCGAGACATCGTTCAGGATGGTATAGCCGAAGATATAGTCCCGGGTCTGACCGGCGGGCACATCCCTGGCATCCTTGCCCAGCACCACAGCCAGCTCACACTCGTAATCCAGCTTTTTTACCAGATCGGTATGGGCCTCGATGGGGCCGCCGTCCGGCACGGCGCGGGTCACGCGCTTGGAAAAGTAGATGGCATCCTCGTGCTTGGTGGCAAAGGCAGCGGCAGAATATTTCTCCGCCTCATCGGAGTGAGCCATATAATTGATGCCCAGGCAGATGACATCCTGTGCCGGGGCCGGGATGGGGCTTTCCAGCGTGACGGCCTCCACAGGCAGAGCGGGAATGCCCGCAATGGCCAGCGACAGCCCATACCGCACCTGCGGGGTCAGAAACGGGATGGCCTCGCTCAGGGTCTCATAGCTCAGGCCCAGCCAGCTCAGCGGCCAGACCTGTCGTCCATCCTCCGATAAAATCGCCGGGTCTTCCACGCCGTCCGGCAAACGGCAGGTAATAAAGCGCATACCGCATCCCCCTTCTCAGTGCCGATACGCAATGGCGTTCCGGATACGCTCCGCCTCTGCCTGACCGGCCAGCTGGTGCACCAGTTCCAGTGCAAAGGGGATGGCACCGCCCAACCCATAGCTGGTGGTGATGTTGCCATCCACCACGACCTCTTCATCGTGGACGATGGCACCGGCCAGCTGATCCTGGAAGCCAGCGTGGGCGGTGGCGTTTCTGCCCTCCAGCAGGCCCAGAGAGGCCAGGATGCTGGGGGCGGCACAGATGGCGGCCACCTTCCGGCCCGCCTTGGCAAAGGCGGCGCAGGTCTCGGTGACCGTCTTGTTGGCGGCAAGGTTGGGTGTGCCCGGGATCCCGCCAGGCAGAACGACCATGTCCACATCGGAATAATCCACTTCCTCGGCCAGCGCATCGGCGGTCAGGTGGATCTTATGGCTGCTCACCAGCTCCCTGCGGCCCATGGCAGAGGCCACGATGACTTCCACCCTGGCGCGGCGCAGCAGGTCTACCACCAGCAGAGCTTCGCACTCCTCGGTGCCATCGGCAAAAAATACAACTGCCTTACTCATCTTTACAGACTCCCTTCTAAAAAAGCGCACCGCAGGGCGGGTGCTCCCCTGCCCCGCGGCGCGCGGTCCGTGTTATTCTTCGGCGGGCTGTTCCGCCTTTTCTTCCAGCAGGCGGCGCAGCACGCTGTCATCCTTGCTGATGACCCGGCTCACCCGGCTGATGATGGCGCTGGACGCACCAATGTTGCCCATGATGCTGGTATAGCTCTGCTTGTTGACCAGCTTTTCCGCGATGTTATACCGCTGCTCCATTGCACTGAGCTCAGCGTAGCTGCAAACATCCTGCAAAAAGCGGTAGCACTCCTCAGGCGTTTTCAGCTCCAGCAATGCAGAATACAGGCCGGACTCTCCGGTGGGATGATCTTTTGCCATGGCTTGTTCCTCCCCTATCGTTCAGGTTGGGTCTGGCCCGCGCGGGGCACTTCAATACACTACTTTATTGTAGTGCAAACGCGGCAAAAAATCAACGGGAAATTTACAGCATTTTTTCCAGCGTGGTCAGCTGCATGGAAATGCCCGCAGCTTCTGCCTCGGCGGGGCCCAGCACGCGGTAGCCCTTGGTCTTGAAGAACTGCAGCACCGGCAGGCACTTGGTGTGCACCTCGCAGTACAGGCGGCCCCGGCCCTCACCCCGGGCCAGACGCTCGCAGGTGGCCAGGATATCCCGGCCCAGTGCCTTGCCCCGGTACTCGGGCTTGAGGTAGAGGTGGAGCAGGTGCAGGGCCGTGTTCTCCATCTTCCAGGCAAAGTAGCCGATGGTCTTGCCGCCCAGCACCACGAGGAAATAGTTCACATCGTTGTCGATATCTGCCTCAATGGCATCGGCGCTCTGCAGCGTTTCCACCAGCGTGTCCAGCTGCTTTGCAGGGTAATAGCGCTTGTAGACCTCGTGCCAGATCTCACTGGCAAGATCAGCGTTGGCGTGAATGTATTTGGCCTTTGCGACCAGCTTGTAATCGGGTTTCATAGTGCTCCTTATGCGTATACGATATAATCCGGCTTGCGGGGGGCGGCGGGGCGGGGCTCCTCTGCCGGGTAGCCCAGAATGCAGTGGCCCACACCGATATAGTCCCCCTCAATGCCCCACTTCTTCAGCAGGGCCTTGCCCTCTTCGGTCTCGAACTCTTCCTTTGCGCGGTTGATCCAGCAGCTGCCCAGCCCGATGGCGGCAGCAGCGTTCATCAGGTTGCCCATCACAAGGCTGCCGTCCTGCACGCCACAGCGGGCATTGGCATCCGCCAGCACCACCAGAATGGTAGGGGCACCGTACATGGGGTCGCCCGTGTTTCCCATCACGGCGGCATTCATCCGGGTGAGCTGGGCGCGGGTCTCGGCATCCTGCACCACCACGATCTTTGCGCTCTGGCGGTTCATAGCGCTGGGGGCAAAGGTGCCTGCGCGCAGAACGGCTTCCAGCTCCTCTTTCGTGATCTGCTCCGGCTTGTAGGCGCGGCAGCTGCGGCGGGTCTCAAGGGTATGTAAGGTCTCATTGGTCATAGCAATTTCCCTCCCTAAAAGTTCTGGTGTTATTGTACCATACAACGCCGTAAAGTGCAAAACAAAAAGGCGGCTACGCCTTCCTTTTTGAAAGCGCAGCCGCCTGATTGCTCTTCGTTGGTTTGGAACGAGATGTTTTACAGCGCGGTCTTGATGTTGTGATGCGTGGAGCTGTAACGAACAACTGCTTCCATCAGGGCAACGGGCCACAGAATGACCTTACCCAGAATCTCGGCCGGCTTGACATCCACCGTATCCATGCTGTTGATGCCGAACAGAACCAGACAAGCAATGCCGCAACCCAGAATGTAATAGTACATAAGTCAAACCTCCTATATTTTTCTCACAGGCTTACGCCTGAAGCTCAAGTGTCGGCGGGGCGTTTTCCGCTCTCCGCACCCTTACTATACCGCAGTTTTGATATAAAGTCAATATCCAAAAACGTGAAACAAATTAAAGTTTCTTTTGAAAGCCGTTTTGTTCATGTAAATAAAGCAGTGAAGTTTGCTTTGCTTTATAAATGTGAAGTCAGTGTCCTGAATTGGCCGTGAGCCGGAAACAAATTGTTCATATTCTGCCCTGAAAGAGGCCGAAAACGGTCGTTTTGTACTTGTAAGAAAAACAGGAAATGGTGCACAAAGCTCCATCTGCAATTTTGTGCAGAGCGCCCTGCAATAACAGCTGTTTTTCATACGTTTACAGGTTAAGGAAAGACGTGTCGGAATTTTTTGTTTTTTGAAGTGAGGACACCGCCATGAAGAAAATTTTTCGCAAAAAAATATTTGCTTTTTTCCTCTCGGCCCTGCTGGTGCTGACCCTTTCCCTGCCCGTTTTTGCGGACATGGGCCCCAAGCCCTCGGTCACGCTCAAGCTCTATTACACGCCGGGCCAGCGCTATGCGGTCACCCTGCTGGGCAATACGGCCCTCAACGGCCCCTGGACCGCCCCGGCAGACTACCGGGAGCGGATGGGTTCCCGCGAGGCCTGGGAGGCCTTCCGGAACTACCCCACCCCCGAGGGCTACTACTTTCTGGGCTATTTTCAGGAATACCCCGGCGATGCCGACGCAGAGTTCGTCTGGGGCTACTACCCGCCCAACAAGTTCTATGTTCTGCTCTATAATATAGAGACCGGTACATTCTACCGCAGCGAGGAGCCGGTGGAGCGCTATGCCTTTTCCAGCGAGTGGCAGGTGCTTCTCGATTCCCAAGACGGCCTGCGGGTCTACCACAACCGCAACGATTCCGACATCCTTTCCTCCTTTGCCGCCCGGGTGCTCATCACCCTGATTTTAGAGCTGACGTGGGGCATCCTGCTTTTCGGGCTGCGCGGCCCCGCCCAGCGCAATCTCATCGGCAAGGTCAACCTTGCCACGCAGATCATCCTGAACCTCGGGCTGTGCTACGGCACGCTCTATCTCGGGCCGATGTGGGGCAATTTCCTTTATTTTGCACTGGAGGTGCTGGTGTTCTCCGTGGAAGCCTTTGTCTACAACCGGTATCTGCCCTGGCCGGAGGGCAAAAAGCCTCACCCCATCCTCTATGCGCTGACCGCCAATCTCCTTTCCTTCGGCATCGGGCTGGAATTGAACACCCACTGCACCAACACGCAGATCCGGCTGATCGGGCTTGTCTGTCTGGTGCTGTGGTACGCCGGGCCGTGGCTCTGTCGAAAGCTGCAAAAAGTGCAAAATGCACAATAAAAAGAAAAATATTCGTCAAGAATCAATCTTGTTGCGCACCGGGAAATCCGCTATAATAGAAGCGTCAAACCAGATTTTACCGGAAAGGAGACACGGACGTATGGCAAAAGCATCTCAGGTCGTTTTACTGGAAAATGAGTTTTACCTCATCAAGGCACCCAATGGGAAGGTGTTGGAGATCAAGAACTTCAACACGGAGAACGGCGCGTCCATCCGTCTGTGGGACTACGCCGGACATCCGTGGCAGCAGTGGCAGTTCGTGGACGCTGGCGAGGGACGCTGGCGGATCAGGAACCGCTTTACAGGCAAGTTCATCGATCTGGCCCTGGGCGGCGTGGTCGAGGGCACCTGGCTGCACCAGTGGGGCCGCACCAGCGGGCTGAGCCAGTGCTGGGAGCTGGAGTCCACCCGGAACGGCCGCACCCGCATCCGCAATGTGCTGGCCGACAAATACATCGACCTTGTGGGCATGAACACCTCCAACGGTGCACAGGCCCAGATCTGGAATTACGTCTCGGGCGGCAATCAGGAATGGAACCTGGTGCGCGTTGACCCCGACACCGCGCAGACCAACGCCCGTGCTGAGGAAAAGCGGGACCCGGAGCCCACGCCCTCCCAGCGCAAGCACCAGAATGATCTGGTGCGGAAGCTGAACAACGCCGGAAAAGGCCGGGCCGCACGGAAATAAGAAACGATAAAAGCGTCCCACAGGGGGCTCCCTGTGGGACGCTTTTTGTAATGCTGACAGAAACGGAGAATTGCTGATGGATCCCAAATTTCCCATGCGCAACACCACCCTGTGCTATCTGGAACAGGATAATGCCTACCTGATGCTCCACCGCGTGACCAAGAAGAACGACCTGAACCACGACAAATGGATCGGCGTGGGCGGCAAGTTTGAGCCGTTTGAAAGCCCGGAGGACTGCCTGCTGCGGGAAGTGCAGGAGGAGACCGGCCTCACCCTGACCTCCTACCGCTGCCGGGGCGTGGTGACCTTTCTTCTGGGCGAGCTGACCGAATACATGTTTCTTTACACCGCCGATGCCTGGACGGGCACACTGGTAAAGGATGCCGCCCGGAACGAGGGCATTCTGGAATGGGTGCCCAAGGAACAGGTGGAGCAGCTTCCCATCTGGGAGGGCGACAAGATCTTCTTCCGCCTGCTCGAGGAGGACAGACCCTTTTTCTCGCTCAAACTCCGATATGAAGATGATACGCTGGCTGAAGCCGTGTTGGACGGGAAATCTTTATAACTCCCTCAGTCACGGCTTTGCCGTGCCAGCTCCCTCAGAGAGGGAGCCTTTTCGCCTCCCTCATTGAGGGAGGTGGCATCGCGTAAGCGATGACGGAGGGAGTTTAGTTCAGCTTCAGATCGCCCTCTTTGATCCAGCCCAGCTTGCGCTCGATCTCGCAGAAGAGAACGCTCAGGACAGCGGGCAGAACAAAGCAGATCAGGACCATGGCAGCCCAGTCCATGGGGGTGATAGCAGCCTTGGTGCCGGCGGCAATATCGTTCACCCAGCCGGTGTACACGCCGATCTGGCCCACCAGACCGCAGGTGCCCATGCCGGAGGAGACCGCCGCGCCGTTCATCTCAAAGTGGAACAGGCAGGTTGCCAGCGGGCCGGTGATGGCCGAGGCCAGCGTGGGGGCGATCCAGATGCGGGGGTTCTTGATGATATTGCCCATCTGGAGCATACTGGTGCCCAGGCCCTGGCTGACCAGGCCGCCCACACCGTTCTCCTTATAGCTCATCACGGCAAAGCCGACCATCTGGGCGCAGCAGCCTGCCACAGCAGCGCCGCCCGCCAGACCGGTCAGGCCCAGAGCCGCGCAGATGGCGGCAGAGGAGATGGGCAGGGTCAGTGCCACACCCACGATGACAGACACCAGAATGCCCATGACCAGCGGGGCCTGCTCAGTGGCCCACATGATCAGGGTGCCCACCTGGCTGGCAGCGGCACCGATGGGAGCCGCGATGAGCATGGAAAGGCCCACGCCCACAAAAATGGTCACCAGCGGGGTGACAAGGATATCGACCTTGGTCTCCTTGCTCACGGCCTTGCCCATCTCAGCAGCCACAATGGCAATGATCAGGACAGCCAGCGGGCCGCCTGCGCCGCCCAGTGCATTGGCCGAGTAGCCCACGGTGATCAGGCTGAACAGCACCAGCGGGGGGCAGTGCAGTGCCCAGCCGATGGCGCAGGCCATGGCCGGACCGCTCATGGCCGAGGCATAGCCGCCCAGATCGACCAGCACCTCCAGCCCGGTCTGCTGGCCCAGCGTTTTGATGATGGTGCCGATCAGCAGGCTGGCGAACAGGCCCTGTGCCATGGCACCCAGAGCCTCGATGAGATAACGCTGCGGAGTGATAACGATATCCTTCCGCTTCAAAAAGTCCTTTACACTTGACATAGACTCTTCCTAACCTTTCTCTCCCGGCCCATTGCGCGGGAGCTTTCCGTGTCAAGTATCATACCATACACCTGTCAAGACAGCAAGGGGAGGCCGCGTTTTTCGTCCAAAGCGACAAATTTCACAGCTTTGGATGCAATGATTCTGCCTTCCTGCTCGTTTTTACTGTGGAGCGTGTTTTTCTTTCCACTTTTTCTGCCTGACGCGATGCCGGAGCACAGCGAACTGATTGACGGCGACCCGGGTTTGGGTGTATACTGGGAGAGTAAAAATAGCTTTATCCGCAATTATGCGAGACTATATTGGCGGGCCGGTGCAGTTCGTGTATCCTGCCCGGTCCAGCTTGGAGGCAGAGCAAGCGGCATGAAACCAACATCTTTCAAAAAATCAAGCAAGAACGGCACCGGCCGCAGCATCGGCCAGGCTGTTGCGTGCCTTGTGATGGCGGCAGCCATCACCATTGGCGGTGCGGGCACCACCTTCCTGCTGGCATCCCAGCCTGCGGGCCTGACGGTCGAGCCCGCCGCCCTGCAGACTGAGGGCAGAGTAACTCTGCCCAAATTCGATCATAAGAGTGACCGGAGCGAGGCAAAGGCCGAGAGCACCCAGCCAGAGGAGAGCGCTTCTTCTCAGGAGCAGGCCGCAGCCAGCACCCCTGCCGCACCCGTGACCAAGGCGGAGAACACCGCCGCCCCGGCAGAGAGCACCGCCCCCGCTGCGGAGCCCGCTGTGCAGCCGGAGGCTGTCCCCGCCGACCCCATGGCCGGGGATGCTTCAGAGATCGAGAAGGAGAACTCCTTCCCCCACTTCCTGACAGAGACTGAGGCGCTGGCTGCCGAAGACCCGATGGCCGCTCCCGAAGAGGCCGCCGTCCTGCCCGAAACGGAGGAGACCGCCCCCGTAGCTGAGGAAGCGCCTGCCGCTTCCGAGAACGGCGAGGATGTGCTGGCCGAAGCCCAGATCAAGGATATCAACGGCACCGTTCTGCTGACCCCTGAGGAGATCCGGGACGCATTGGACAGCGGCACGCTGGACGAAGAGAGCATTGACCCCACCTGCCTGACCGGTGAAAACGGCCTGCTGCAGTGGCTGTGGGAATTCTTCTTCGGCAAGGATGAGGAAGAAACGCCCCAGTATTCCGGCTGGCGCACCGAAAACGGCAAGACCTATTATTACGACCAGAACACCCACCAGCCCGTCACCGGCATCCAGAGCATCGACAACAAGCTCTATTATTTTGATGCCTCCGGCGTGCAGCAGCCCGCCACCTTCGGCATCGATGTTTCCAAGTACCAGAGCAGCATCGATTGGGACAAGGTGAAAACGGCAGGTGTGGAGTTTGCCATCATCCGTATCGGCTACCGCGGCTACGGCTCCGGTGCCCTGGTGCAGGACCCCAAGTTTGAGGAGCACTTCACCAACGCCCGCAACGCCGGGCTGCGGGTGGGCATCTACTGCTTCAGCCAGGCCGTCAACGAGAACGAGGCCCGCGAGGAAGCACAGGCCTGCGTCTATGTGCTGAATGGCCGCCAGCTCGATTACCCCATCTACTTTGATACTGAGGCTTCCGGTGCAGGCAATGGCCGTGCCGATGGTCTGGGCGTGGAAGACCGCACCAAGTGTGCTGTGGCTTTCTGCGAAGAGGTCAAGGCACTGGGCTACAAGCCTGGCGTGTACGCCTCCACCACCTGGTTCCGCAAGCGGCTGGATATGAGCCAGCTGTCCAACTACTACATCTGGAACGCCCACTACAACGTGGCCTCCAGCCCCATTGCCTGCAATATGTGGCAGGGCACCTGCACCGCCCGCATCCCCGGCTACGGCGGCCAGATCGATGTGAACATCAGCTATATGGGCTGATCTGACTGCAAACAAAAAGAGCGAAGATTCAACTGAATCTTCGCTCTTTTTTGATGTGACTTATGTTTTTAAGCAAACATATCCTTCAACTTCTTGAAGAAGCCCTTGCGCTTTTCGTAGTTCTCTTCTTTCAGGGTGCCCTCAAACTTCTTCAGGGCATCCCGCTGGGCCTTGTTCAGCTTCTTGGGGATCTCCACTTCGCACTTGACGTACATATCGCCCCGGCCACGGCCGTTCAGATACTGGATGCCCTTGCCGCGCAGGCGGAAGGTGGTGCCGCTCTGGGTGCCTTCGGGCACGGTGTACTCCACCTTGCCGTCAATGGAAGGCACGGTGATGCTGTCGCCCAGAACCGCCTGGCTGTAGGTGATGGGCACCGTGACCCAGACATCATAGCCGTCACGCTGGAACACCTCGCTGGGCCGGACCGTGACCATCACGATCACATCACCGGCAGGGCCGCCGTTGACACCGGCATCGCCCATGCCGCGCAGTGCAAAGCTCTGATCGTCGTCGATGCCCATGGGGATGGACACCTCCAGCGTTTTCCTGGCGGCAGTTTTTCCGCTGCCGTGGCAGACCTTGCAGGGGTTCTTGACCAGCTTGCCCTTGCCGCCGCAGCGGGAGCAGGGCTGCTGGGTCTGCATCACGCCAAAGGGGGTGCGCTGCTGCCGGATGACATAGCCGCGGCCGCCGCAGTCCGGGCAGGTCTCGGGGCTGCTGCCGGCGGCGCAGCCGCTGCCATGGCACTCCGTGCACTCCTGCTGGCGGGTGATGGTGATGTTCTTCTTGCAGCCATGCACGGCCTCATCAAAGCTCAGGGTGATCCGCACACGGATATCCTGACCCTTGCGGGGGGCGTTGGGGTTTGCCTGACGGGCAGAGCCGCCAAAGCCGCCGAAACCGCCGCCAAAGATATCACCGAAGATATCGCCCAGATCGACCCCATCGCCGCCAAAGCCGCTGAAGCCGCCCGCGCCGCCGCCGTTCTGGGCTGCATAGCTGGGATCAACACCGGCAAAGCCGTACTGATCGTACAGCTGGCGCTTCTTCGGGTCCGAAAGCACCTCGTTGGCTTCATTGACTTCCTTGAACTTTTCCTCGGCGTCCTTATCGCCGGGGTTGTAGTCCGGGTGGTACTTCATGGCCAGCTTGCGGTAAGCCTTTTTGATCTCCGCATCGGTGGCCGTTTTGGATACTCCCAGCACTTCGTAGTAATCGCGCTTTTCCTGTGCCATAACCATACCTCTATAAAACCAGCAAAGGCCGCCCCGGCAAAACCGGAGCGGCTTTTGCTTTTATCCGGCACGCCTGCCCGCCGGTTTGGCCGGGCATCTGCCGTTTGTGTCAGAACTTAGACTTCCTTGAAGTCAGCGTCCACAACGCCGTCATCGTTGGGCTTCTGCTGGTTGTTTGCGCCAGCATCGGGGCCGGGCTGTGCGCCTGCAGCCTGCTGGGCAGCAGCGGCAGCCTGATACATCTTCTCAAAGACATGGCTCAGCTCATCCTGCTTTGCCTTGATCTCATCGATGGAGCCGGACTGAACAGCGGTCTTGAGGTCGGCCAGCTTTGCCTCAGCTTCGCTCTTCACGTCAGCGGGCATCTTGTCGCCGTTCTCCTTCAGCATCTTCTCAGTCTGGAACACCATCTGATCAGCGCCGTTGCGGATATCGACCTCTTCACGCTTCTTCTTATCATCGGCAGCAAACTGCTCAGCTTCCTTCACAGCCTTGTCGATATCTTCCTTGGACATATTGGTGGAAGCGGTGATGGTGATGTTCTGCTCCTTGCCGGTGCCCAGGTCCTTCGCGCTGACCTTCACGATGCCGTTTGCATCGATATCGAAGGTGACTTCGATCTGAGGCACACCACGGGGAGCCGGAGCAATGCCATCCAGGTGGAACACACCCAGGCTCTTGTTGTCGCGGGCAAACTCACGCTCGCCCTGCAGAACGTTGATCTCAACAGAGGGCTGGTTATCAGCAGCAGTGGAGAACACCTGGCTCTTGTGGGTGGGGATGGTGGTGTTGCGGTCAATGATCTTGGTGCACACGCCGCCCAGGGTCTCAATGCCCAGGCTCAGCGGGGTGACATCCAGCAGCAGCAGGCCCTTGACATCGCCCTGCAGAACGCCGCCCTGGATGGCAGCACCCACAGCCACGCACTCATCGGGGTTGATGCCCTTGAAGGGCTCGCAGTTCAGTTCCTTCT